>Ga0209831_1000537_pt1 | contig 36707 bp, 33 predicted proteins | sample Maine_Asex4_meta_FD_187451 | JGI IMG/M metagenome (GOLD analysis project Ga0209831, IMG submission 187451) | Marine algal microbial communities from Maine, USA - Maine_Asex4_metaG (SPAdes) (version 2) | ecosystem: Host-associated > Algae > Red algae > Unclassified | place: Maine, USA | collected... | reverse complement strand
GCGCAACGAGGCCTGTCACGCGAACCTGCTGCACGTGGTGCCCAGCCGTGCCATGCGAGCCGATGCGCTGGCCCAGTACCTGGCCTGGAAGCGCTGGCGAAGGGTGGCGCTGGTGACCGGACGGCACCCGGCGGACGCCGCGTTCGGTGCCGCGCTGGAACGCGCGATCGCACGCTTCGGGCTCGATCTCGTCGCCCGCGCGGACTGGACCCGCGAGCCCGGCGCGCGGCGCACCGATTCGGGTCACCACACCGCCCAGTCCGAGATCCCCACCTTCACCCGGTTCAAGGATCACGACGTGCTCCTGGTGGCCGACGAGCTCGACGAGTTCGGCGAGTACCTGCCCCACCGCACCGAGCGGCCCCGGCCGGTGGCGGGCACCCAGGGGCTGGTACCGACCGCCTGGTCACGCACCCACGAGCAATGGGGTGCGACGCAGCTGCAACGGCGCTTCGAGGCGCTGGCCGGGCGGGTCATGTCGCCGCGCGATCAGGCCAGCTGGCTGGCGATGCGCTCGATCGGCGAGGCGGTCACGCGCACCGGGCGTGGCGAGTCGGACGCGTTGCGCACCTTCCTGCTCGGACCCGACTTCGCCCTGGCCGGGTTCAAGGGCGTACCGTTGAGCTACCGGGACTGGAACGGGCAGCTGCGCCAGCCGATCCTGCTGTCGGCGGCCCGCATGCTGGTCAGCGTCTCGCCGCAGGACGGCTTCCTGCACCAGCATTCCGAACTCGACACGCTCGGCTACGATCGTCCCGAATCCGCCTGCGAGGCCTACGATCCATGAGTCAGCATCCGTACCCGATGCCCGCCCTCCCGATGCGCGGGCCGGTCCCGATGTCGCGCCCGATGGCGCTCCCGATCCCGGCCGCGGTATCGGTGGCCGCACGGTCACTGCTGTTCGCTCTCGGCACGTTGCTGGCCAGTTCGCCGGCCGTCGCCTACGAGGTGTACGTCTCCAACGAGCGGGACAACACCATCAGCGTGATCGACGGGGAGTCGCTGGAGGTGGTGCGCACGCTGGAGGTCGGCGAGCGACCGCGCGGCATCGTGCTCAGCGGTGACGGAACCCGGCTCTACGTGTGCACCAGCGACGATGACCACGTCGAGACGCTCGATCTGGTCACCGGGCGCGTGCTGCACACCCTGCCGTCCGGACCGGACCCGGAGCTGATGGCGCTCGGCGCGGACGGGACGCGGCTGTACATCGCCAACGAGGACGACAACATGGTCACCGTGGTGGATGTGGAGACCCGCGAGAAGGTGACCGAGATCCCGGTCGGCATCGAGCCCGAGGGCATCGGGCTCAGTCCGGACGGCCGCGTGCTGGTCAACACCTCGGAGACCACCAACATGGCGCACTTCATCGACACCGAAACGCTCGAGATCGTCGCCAACGTGGTGGTGGGCACGCGCCCGCGGGTGGCGCAGTTCACCCCGGACGGCAGCCAGGTGTGGGTGTCCAGCGAGATCGGCGGCACCGTGGCGGTCATCGACAGCGCCACCCACGAGATCGTGCACACCATCGACTTCGAGGTGCCGGGCCTGCAACCCGAGTCGATCCAGCCGGTGGGCGTGGCGATCGCCGCGGACGGCAGCGACAAGGTCTACATCGCCCTCGGGCCGTCCGCGCGCGTGGCCGTGGTGGATGCGATCACCTACGAGGTCGAGGACTACCTGCTGGTCGGCCCCAGGGTGTGGAACCTGGCGTTCTCCCCGGACAGCAAGCGCTTGTTCACCACCAACGGGGTGAGCGGGGACGTCAGCGTCATCGACCTGGAGCGGCGGCGGGTGATCAAGTCGGTGAAGGTCGGCCGGTTGCCCTGGGGGGTGGTGGTCGCGCCGTGAGCGCCCCGGCGGCCGACAGGGCCGGTGCCGTACCGTTGCCCGGACGCGAGCCGGTGTCCGTACCCGCGTTGCAGGTCGAGTCGCTGGGCTTCGCCTATGCGGACGTGGCCGTGCTGGATGCCGTGAGCCTGAGCGTGCCGCGCGGCCGGTTCGCCGCACTGGTGGGAGCGAACGGCGCCGGCAAGACCACGCTGTTCTCCATCGTCACCGGCCTGTTCGCGGCCGGCGACGGCCGGGTGCGCATCGCCGGACACGATCTCGCCACCCGGCCGAGGGATGCGCTGACGGAACTCGGCGTGGTGTTCCAGAAGCCGACGCTGGACAACGATCTGAGCGTGCGGCAGAACCTGGCCTACTTCGCCGACCTGCACGGTCTGCCGCGGCGCACCGCGCGCGAGCGCATCGATGCAGCGCTTGCGCAGCATGGCGTGGCGGAGGTGCAGGCGCGCAAGGCGGGGGCGCTGTCCGGCGGCCAGCGTCGTCGCGTGGAGCTGGCGCGCTCGCTGCTGCACCGCCCTTCGCTGCTGCTGATGGACGAGCCGACCGTGGGGTTGGACATCGCCAGCCGTGCACGCTTCGTCGCGCACGTGCGCGAGCTGGTCGGCGAGCGGCAGGTCGGCGTGCTGTGGGCCACCCACCTGGCCGACGAGATCCGTGACGAGGATCTGGTGCACGTGCTCGATGGCGGTCGCCTGCTGGCCAGCGGCACGCTGGGCGAGCTGCTGGAGGCGCACGCGGTGCGCGACGTCGTGGCGCTGACGGAGGCCCTGCGATGACCGGGCCGCACACCGTTTCCCGACACGGGCAGGCCCGGCAAGGCGTGGCCTGGCGCGCGGGCGCGCGCTGCCTGCGCGGCATCGTGCTGCGCGAGACGCTGCGGTTCGTCCATCAACGAGGCCGATTCCTGTCCGCCCTGGTGCGGCCGCTGGTCTGGCTGTTCATCTTCGCCGCCGGATTCCGCTCGGTGCTGGGCGTGTCGATCATCCCGCCCTACCAGACCTACGTGCTGTACGAGGAGTACATCACGCCGGGGCTGGTCGGCATGATCCTGCTGTTCAACGGCATGCAGAGCTCGTTGTCGATGGTCTACGACCGCGAGATGGGCAGCATGCGGGTGCTGCTCTCCAGCCCCATGCCGCGCTGGTTCCTGCTGGTGTCCCGGCTGGTGGCGGGCGTCACGGTGGCGCTGCTGCAGGTGGGCGTGTTCCTGGCCATCGCCTGGTTCTGGAACGTGCGCCCGCCGGTGAGCGGCTACCTGCTGGTGGTGCCGGCGCTGGTGCTGGCGGGGCTGATGCTCGGCGCGCTCGGGCTGGCCCTGTCCTCGTTCATCCGCCAGCTGGAGAATTTCGCCGGCGTCATGAACTTCGTGATCTTCCCGATGTTCTTCGCCTCCTCGGCGCTGTACCCGTTGTGGCGGCTGCGCGAGTCCAGCGAGCTTCTGTACCGGATCTGCCTGGTCAACCCGTTCACGCACGGCGTCGAGCTGGTGCGGCATGCCCTGTACGGCGCCTTCCATCTGCCTTCGGTGCTGATCGTCGCCGCGTACACCGCGCTGTTCCTGGCGGCGGCGATCGTCGGCTACGATCCGCGAAAGGGCTCGCTCGCCAGGCGTGGCGGCCCGGCTGGCCCGGGCAACCCGGACCGCCATGATGCCCCGGGCGGTCGGCCCCCCGCGACAGGAATTCCATGATGCGATCCGTTCACCCACTGCTCGCCACCGTCGCCGCGCTGGCGACGCTCGCGCTGTCCGGCACCGCCCGTGCCCAGCCCGCCGGCCCGGAGGACTGGCCCTGCATACAGGTACTGGTACCGGAGGTGGCCGCGGCGACGGTCTGGGCCAGACCGCTGGAGCCGGCGCGGGTGGACGGCTGGCGCGAGGACGACGAGCTCGCCGCGCTGGCCCGCCGGCTCGGCACGCTGGATGCACCGGCGGACGGTCTCGGGGAGGCGGAACTCGCGGCCATCGATGCGCTGGTGGCCGGCACGCCGCCAGAGGCATTGGCCGAACGCCTCGATGCGCTGGTGAGCGTCACCGTGGCAACGACCAACGAGCGGCGCACGCGCTTCATCGACGGCATTCGTCGCTACACGCGCCAGCAGATCGCCATCGCCGGCCAGATCGAGGCCACGCTGAACGAACTGGCGCGCCTGGGGCAGGGCCATCAGGCCGGATTGCCGGAGGAGCGTACCGAGGCGCAGAGCACGCTCGCCTGGCACGAGCGGCTCTACGACCAGCGCGAACGGGCGATCAGGGCGCTGTGCGAGCAGCCGGTGGTGCTCGAGGAGACGCTGTTCACGGTGGTGCGCGAACTGCAGGCGCGGTTGCCGGAATCGTGACCGGGGAGGGCGCCTCCGTGATGACGGGGGCGACGGTGCCGGCACCGTCGCGCGTACGGGGTGCCGGACGGTGGTGTGCGGTACTGATCCTGACGCTCGCCACGGCCGCTCGCGCCGGTGAACCCGTGACGGATATCGACGAGCCGAGCGGCGAAGGGCGCGTGGTCGCGGCCCCGCAGGGGGCGGTCGCGTCGGGTGTGCCGGACATGCCGGGGGTGCTGGTACCGGTCGGTCGCACGCGGCTTCACCTGGACTGCCGCGGCGAGCCGGTGAGCGGTGCCGTGCTGTTCGAGGCGGGCCTGGGCGGCAACGCGCTGGAGTGGGAGGAGGTTCGCGAACGCCTGCACGCGCGGCTCGATCCGCGGGTACGCACCTGCGCCTACGACCGGGCCGGTTACGGGTGGAGCGATCCGGTGTCCGGCACGCGCGATGCGGTGCGCCTGGCAGCGGAGCTGGACACGTTGCTGCAGCGTGCCGGCATCCGGGGGCCGTTGGTGGTGGTGGCGCACTCGTTCGGCGGGTTCATCGCCCGGTTGCTGATCGAGCGGCGGGAGGGCGAGATCGCGGGACTGGTGCTGGTCGATGCCTCGCACGAACGGCAGTTCGAGCGCTTGAGCGTTGCGGGTGGCCGAGCGATGCTGCCCGGTCGCGGGCCGTTCTTCCTGTCGCGCCCGCCGGTGCCGGACAATCTTCCCGACAGCGTACGACCCCGGATCGTGGCGTTCTCGCACCTTCGCAAGACCTATTCGGCCACCCATGGCGAGCTGGCGGGGTTCGCCCTGTCGGCCGCCCAGGTGCGTGCGGCCCGGACCGCGCGTGCCGCACCGTGGCACATGCCGCTGGTGGTGGTGCGTCGCGGTCGACAGCTGTACGCGAAGGGCGCGGACGATGCGGTCGGACGCGACAAGGATGCCGGCTGGGCCGAGCTGCAGGAGGATCTGGCGAGCCTGAGCACGCGCGGACGTGCGGTGGTGGCCACCGACAGCGGTCACCACGTGCACGTCGACCAGCCGGCACTGGTGGCGGATGTCATCGCGCAGGTGTTGGGCGAGGTACGCACGGTGGCCGACGGTGAGTGAGCACGATCGGGCGCGCCGGCACTGGTTGCGGCGTGGTGCCGCGCTCGGAGCGGGAGCCGGGCTCGGCATCGCCGACGTGCCGGCCGGTGCGCGCGATCTGCCCGACAGCTGGCGTACGCCCGGTCAGGGGTTCGGCAACTACGGCCAGCCGGTGGACGGCGGGCCGATTCGCTGGATGGCGGTGGAGCCGGGTACCACCGGAACCGGGGTGTCCTGGACGCCGCTGCACGAACTCGACGGCACCATCATCCCGAACGGCCTGCACTTCGAGCGCCACCACGCCGGCATCCCGGCGGTGCGGACGGAAGAGTGGCGGCTGGCGGTGGAAGGCCTGGTCGACACACCGCTCTCGCTGGAGCTGGCGGCACTGCGGCGCCTGCCGCGTCACTCGCGACAGGCATTCATCGAGTGCGCCGGCAACAGCAACGCGCTGTGGCGCCCGGATCCGGTGCAGGCACCGGTCGGCTGGTTGCACGGTCTGGTGTCGTGCAGCGAATGGACCGGGGTGACGCTTGCGACCCTGTTCGATCTTGTCGGTGTCGGGCGCGGCGCCCGCTGGCTGATCGCCGACGGGCTGGACGCCTCGGGCATGACGATCAGCCTGCCGCTAGCAGCGCTGCCGGACGGTGCGATGGTCGCGCTGTTCCAGAACGGTGAGCCGTTGCGGGCCGCCCAGGGCCATCCGGCGCGGCTGGTGCTGCCGGGTCTGGAAGGCGTGGCGCAGGTGAAATGGCTCGGACGGCTGACGCTCAGCGATCGGCCGGTGCTGTCGCGCTTCGACACGGTGGCCTACACCGACCTGCAGCCAGATGGCAGCTCGCACCGGTTCACGCGCACCATGGGGGTGAAATCGGTGATCACCGATCCGGCGGTGGGTCGGGCGGTGATCGGCGGGCCGTCCGGCATCACCGAGGTGTCCGGCCTGGCCTGGAGCGGCACCGGGCACATCGTGCGGGTGGAGCTCACGCATGACGGTGGTCGGCACTGGTCGGATGCGGTGCTGGAGGGCACGCCGCGCGATACGGCGTTCACCCGCTTTCGCTGGCCGTGGGAGCACGGCCGGCCCGACATCACCGCCGATCGTGTCCGCCCGGTTCGCCCGGTTCTACTGGCCAGCCGGGCCACCGACAGCACCGGGCGGGTGCAGCCCGGGCGGGCCACGCTGATCCGGGAGCAGGGGCATGGCGCCTACTACCACTACAACGCGGTGACCGCCGTCGAGATCGGCGCGGACGGGCGCGTGACACACGTGCACCTGGAGGGTTGACCCGGTGCGAGCCAGCAGACGGATCGCGCCGCGCGGCATGCCACCTCGGCACATCGTGTGGGCGTTGTCGTTCTGCCTGACAAGTTATACCAGTGTTGTGTGCAGCGAAGGCACCGGCGAGGAATCGGCAACCGGGTCGGTGCTCCCTCCTCTGATATACGCCGATGGGCAGGGCCTGCCGGACGGGCAGGGCATCGCCTCGCGTGGCGCCGTGGTGTACCGGGACCGGTGCGCCGGGTGCCACGGGGCGCAGGGGCAGGGCGGACGGGCGGTGGAACTGGTCGGCGAGCACGCATCGCTGACCAGCGAATGGCCGGATCGAGGCATCGCGGCCGTGTGGCCGGTGCTGCCACCGCTGTTCGACTACGTGCAGCGCGCCATGCCGCCGCAAGCGCCCGGCTCCCTGGACGATGCGGCTACCTGGGACGTGCTGGCGCACCTGCTGGTGCTGAACGGGCTGCACCCGGCGGACGAACCGCTGGATGCAGGATCCCTGCTGGGCATCCCGATGCCCAACAGGGCGGGGTTCAGGGACATCGATGTCCCCGAACCCGAACGTGCTCGCATGCCGCTGCGTTGATGTCGCGGCATCGATGCCGCTCACCGGATCGTCGGACCGTCGGACATGCGGCTCGTCAGGCGTGTTGCCGGGCTCGGCAACACGCTCAGCCCAGCAACAGGCCGATCAGCAGCAGCACCAGCGCGCCGCCGCCGAACACCAGCCCGCGTGCCAGGTCCGCATCGATGATGACGCCCTTGTCCGACGCCTCGTCGCCGAAGCTGCCGTGCGCGTCGGCGCGCATCGAGGACGGTGAGCGCAGGTTGTCGTCGCGCTCGCCGCTCGGCGACCGATCCGAGTTCTGGCCTTCGTAGCCGGCCTTCGCCAGCTGCCTGTCGAACAGCGCCCGGAACACCATGTCGCCGAATACCAGCATGAGGACCGAGCGACCCACCAGCAGCTCGCGGGAACGCTTCTCGATCGCCTGCCACACCGCGCGTGCCGCCACCTCGGGCTGGTACACCGGTGCGGCGGGGCGGGGCTGGTTGCGGATGGTGAAGCGTGCCCAGTCGAACTGCGGGGTATTGACGGCCGGCAGCTGCACCAGTGAGATGCAGATGCCATCCTCACCGTCCAGCCCGTCGTGGATGAGTTCCGAGCGCACCGACTGGGTGAAGCCGTTGATGGCCGCCTTGGCCGCGCAGTATGCGCTCTGCAACGGCACCGAGCGATAGCTCAGGCCCGAGCCGACGCACACGATGTGCCCCCGACCGCGGCGACGCATGTCCTCGAGCGCGATCCGGGTACCGATCACCTGACCCATGAAGGTGGTGTCGACGACGGCCCGGAAGTCCTCGTCCGACAACGTGTCGAACGCACCGAACACGGTCAACATCGCGCAGTTGACCCAGATGTCGGGCTCGCCGAGCTCGTTCACCACCCGCTCGGTCGCCCGGCGCACCTGCGCCTCGTCGCTGACGTCGCACACGATGCCGAGCGCGTTCACGCCCAGCGTCCGCAACGCCGTCTCCGCCTGCTCCAGGTTCTCGCGGCCACGTGCCAGCACCGCCACGTCATGGCCCTTGCGGGCCAGGAGTTCGGCGGTCGCCCGCCCGATACCGGCGGAACCACCGGCGACGACGGCCACGGGGCGGTCCAGGGTTGCAGTGCCGACGTGGGGCGGCGGTGCCGGCGAGTCTTTGGTGGCGGGCGACGTGGACTCTGTCATGACGCGATCTCGCAGGTGTCGGGTGGAGATGCGAGTGTCGTCGCCACACGGCCGCGCGGGTCCGCACGGTGATCGCGCTGCAAAGTTCGCCCCCCGATCACGCCGTTCGTACAGGGACCGAGAACCTTAGTTATACCAGTGTTGCCGGGAGTATTTCGCACCGAAGCATCGGGCGCAGCCATGACGCCTTTCGGCCAATCTTGGAGGGCAGGTTATACCAGTGTGATAGTCAATGAACACAAACCCAGCGCGACCAAATGGTAACCACCCACGAGGGAGTCCATCATGCTGCCCATACATCCGCCTTCTTCTTGCAAACCCACCGACATGCACACCCGACACATCGCCTCGCTGGAAGTCTCCGCCATCGGCCTCGGCTGCATGAACCTGTCGCACGGGTACGGCCATGCCGATCCCGAGGATGCGGCAGCACTCCTGCATCGGGCTCTCGATCTGGGCTGCACCTTTCTGGACACCGCCACGGTCTACGGGCGCGGAGCGAACGAGACGCTGATCGGCAAGACGCTGTCCAGGCACCGCAACGCCTTCACGCTCGCCTCGAAATGCGGCATGGATGCGCACGGCATCGACGGCCGGCCGGTCACCCTTGCCCGGCAGATCGATGCGAGCCTCACCCGGCTGCGGACCGACGTCATCGATCTCTACTACCTGCACCGCGCCGATCCCGGTGTACCGATCGAGGAGAGCGTGGGCGCGATGGCCCGCATGGTGGAGGCGGGCAAGGTGCGGGAGATCGGCCTGTCGGAGATCAACGTTCTGCAACTCGAGGCGGCACGGCGGGAACACCCGATCGCCGCGGTGCAGTCCGAGTACTCACTGTGGTCGCGCACGCCCGAGCACGGCATGCTCGATGCCTGTCGCGAGCACGGTACGACACTGGTGCCGTTCTCGCCGCTGGGCCGCCAGTTCCTGACCGGACGGGCCCGGAGCACGGACGAGCTGCCCAACGACGACCTGCGTTGCACCATCGCCCGGCCACGTTTCGAACCGCAGGCCTTCGAGGCCAACCGGGCATTGCTGGGCCCGTTCGCGATGCTGGCCGAGCGGGAAGGGCACACGATGGCGCAGATGGCACTCGCCTGGCTGCTGGCGCGGTCGGACGGATCACTGGTGCCCATCCCGGGCACCAAGCACATCGACTGGCTGGAGGAGAACCTGGCGGCTGCGGATCTGGTGCTTTCCGTGGAGGCGCATCACGAGCTCGACGCCCTGTTCGCCGAAGCGAACATCACCGGGTCGCGCTACACATCCGATCGCATGCGCGACAGCGATGCGGAGCGCGACCGGGTGAGCTAGTTGGCCAGGTTGACCTGGTCGACCGGGTCGATCCGGTTCAGGGCTCGAGCGTGATGCGCGATGTGCTCGCCTATGAAACTCGCCACGAACCAGTAGCTGTGATCGTGACCGGGTCGCATTCGGTAGTCCAGTGACTGACCGGCCGCCGCACACGCATCGATGAAGCGCCGGGGCACCAGCTGCTCTTCCAGGAACGGGTCCGCCTCCCCGGTATCGATCAGGATGTGCGCACCGCTCGGCCGCGCCGCGACCAGGTGCGTGGCATCGTGGTCGGCCCACGTGTCCCGATCCTTGCCGAGGTAGGCCGTGAACGCCTTCTGCCCCCACGGCACCTCGCTCGGCGAAGCGATCGGCGAGAAGGCGGATACCGAACGGAACCGCTCGGGATGCTTCAGGTGCAGCGTCAGCGCACCGTGCCCGCCCATCGAATGACCGAATATGCCCTGACGCGACAGGTCGGCGGCGAAGTGGGCGGCGACGATATCGGGCAGTTCGTCGAGCAGGTAGCGGTCCATCCGGTAGTGCTCGGACCAGGGCGACTCGGTGGCCGTCAGGTAGAAGCCCGCCCCCTGTCCCAGGTCGTAGGCCTCGTCGTCCGCCACGGACTCACCGCGCGGGCTGGTGTCGGGTGCGACCACGATCACCCCGTGCTCGGCCGCGTAGCGCTGCAGTCCTGATTTCTCCATCACGTTGGCCCAGGTGCAGGTCAGCCCCGACAGGTACCACAACACCGGGCAGGATCCCCGCGATGCCTGCGGCGGGCTGTACACCGCGAAACGCGCGTTCGTGCCGAGCACCTCGCTGTCATGGGTGTGCACCGACAGGGTGCCATCGAAACTGGCCCAGCTGGATTCGGTCTTCATCGGCGGGCCGCTCAGAATTCGACCACGGAACGAATGCTCTCGCCGGAGTGCATCAGGTCGAAGGCCTTGTTGATGTCCTCGAGCGGCATCTTGTGGGTGATCAGGCTGTCGATGTCGATGCGCCCGTCCATGTACATGTCGACGATACGCGGCACGTCGGTGCGGCCGCGCGCACCGCCGAACGCCGTGCCGCGCCAGGAGCGGCCGGTCACGAGCTGGAACGGACGGGTGCTGATCTCCTTGCCGGCGCCGGCGACACCGATGATGATGCTCTCGCCCCAGCCCTTGTGGCAGCACTCCAGGGCCGCCCGCATGACCTCGACGTTGCCGATGCACTCGAAGCTGTAGTCCGCGCCGCCACCGGTCAGCTCGACCAGGTGGCCGACCAAGTCCTCGTGATCCTTCGGGTTGACGAAATGGGTCATGCCGAACTGCCGGCCGATCGCCTCCTTGGCGTTGTTCATGTCGACCCCGACGATCTGTTTCGCACCGATCAGCTTCAGGCCCTGCAGCACGTTCAGACCGATGCCGCCCAGGCCGAACACCACCGCGGTGCAGTTCGGCTCCGCCTTGGCGGTGAACATGACCGCGCCGATGCCGGTGGTCACGCCGCAACCGATGTAGCAGATCTTGTCGAACGGGGCATCCTTGCGGACCTTCGCCAGCGACACCTCCGGCAGCACCGTGTAGTTGGAGAAGGTCGAGCAGCCCATGTAGTGCAGGATGTCGCGACCCTGGTAGCTGAAGCGCGAGCTGCCGTCGGGCATCACGCCGCGGCCCTGGGTGGCACGCACCGCCTGGCACAGGTTGGTCTTGGGGTGCAGGCAGTACTCGCACTCCCGGCACTCGGCGGTGTAGAGCGGAATCACGTGATCACCGACCTCCAGCGAGCTCACACCGGCACCGACCTCCATCACCACGCCCGCCCCCTCGTGGCCCAGGATCGCCGGGAAGGCACCTTCGGGATCGTCGCCGGAACGCGTGAACTCGTCGGTGTGACACACGCCGGTGGCCTTGATCTCGACCAGCACTTCACCGGCCCGAGGACCCTCGAGATCGACCTCGACGATTTCCAGCGGCTTTCCGGCCTCGAACGCGACAGCGGCTCTGCTCTTCATCCGGCACTCTCCGTTGCGGGGCGGCAGGCGCTGCCCCCTGCCGGGCATGGTAGGCCATTGATGCCGCCGGGGCGACGGTGCGCGAACACCCCCGTCAGGGACGCATCACCAGCGGTGCGGTGCCGGGCTCGAGCGGATCTTCGAAGATGCGTGACAGCAGCTCACGCATCGCCGCCATCGGCAACGGCTGAGCGTCGGACGCGGGCAGGGTGCCCTCGGTGAAACTGTCATCGGGCAGGCGCTCCAGCAGCCGCTCGTCATCGGCGAACACGTGCACCGGCACGTGCGCGTTCGGTGCCCAGCCGGCGATGACGCTGGCCGGCTGATGGTCGCCGAGCACGATGACCAGGGCATCGTCGCCGTAGCGCTGCAGGTACTCGCCGACGCGCGCCAGCGTCAGCTCCAGCGATCGGGCATAGGCGTCGCGCACCGGCGCCGGGCGGGTCCAGCTGACCGGTCGACCGGTACGGCGCGAGCCGTCGAAGATGCTGCCGTCACCGACCTCGTCCCACGGCACTGGCAGGGCCAGCGGCGCCCAGGGCGCGTGCGAACCGAGCAACCCGATGGTCGCTGCCAGCGGCTGTTCCGACGGGGCGCGCACCTTCGCCTGGAAGGCCGAGAGGGTGTACTGGTCGGGGATGGTCACGTACCCGAACCCCTTGCCGCGATAGCCGAGCGAGGGACCATCGATGAAACGGTCCACCCGGTACCACGCCCCCTCGATCCAGGGGGTCGACACCACGGGCAGCACGGTCACGCTCTGCCGCCCGGCATCGCTTAACAGTCCGGGCAGGGAGCGGCGATTGGAGCTCATCAGCCGATCGAAGCGTGCCTGGTTGCCCAGCGACACCCCCGAGGCGAACGTGGCGTGCGCCAGCCAGCTGCGCCCGCCCCGAATCGGTACATCGAGCCAGCCGCTCCTGACCTGCAGGCCGCCGTCGGCCGCCAGGCGCTGCAGGTTGGCCAATGCCGTGCGTGCGCGCGCCGAGAAAGACGGTGCGTCCACGAAGCTGCGCCCGTAGGATTCCACGAACAGCACGATCAGGTCGCGTTCGCCCAGCGCCGCGAAGCGGGGCGGCACGGTCACCGGATCCGCGGCGAGTTCTGCGGCGAACGCCTGCTGATCCCGCACGGCACGGTGCATCTTGTCCAGACGCTCCAGCAGCTCGACGCCGATATCGGTACGCACACGGAAATCGGGCCCGCCCGAACGCTGCAACGTTCCGAGCACGAGACCCAGTGACAGCAGCAGGGCGGCCGCCGTTCCGAGACGGCGCCTCGAGAGCATGCCCAGATGACGGGCTCGGGACAATCCGAACGTCAACCCCGCGTACAGGACCACGAGTGCCGCGGCCACGCTGCTTACGACCACGAGTGCCCGGACGCGTCCGACGCTCTGCGACGCCAAGGTCCACCCTTGCGAGAACAGGTGAAGGTCCGCCAGCGGACTGAAGGCACGTCCGAACGCGAACCGCGCACCGAGATCGCCCAGTCGCAACAGCAGCACGGTCAGCACCAGCGCCGCCAGCGCACCGCCGACCACCGGCACGAAGCGGCGCGGTGCAAGCATCAGTGCCAGTACCGCGATCGGCAACTCGATCGGCCAGCGCAACCAGTGCTCGAGGGTGAACTGCTGCGCATCGCCCGGCAGGCGAAGCAGCACGAAAGCGCTCGCCAGGGCCATCATCAGGACGGGCAGGGCACGGTTGCGGGCCGTCGGGGTCTTCGACATCTGGACGGCAGCGTGGCAGGGCGAAGGCGGTCCGACTGCGCCGTGGCGAACGAGTTCCCGCGATCGGTACGGAGCCGTGGCATTCGTGAACCGGTCGTGGCGCGGCCTCAGGACGCGGGCTCGTCACCGCTCCCGCCCGGATTGCCACCCGGGTCCCGGTCGCCGGGCTCGTCCCGATCGCCGTGCAGCCAGCCGACCAGCCCCTCGGCGGTGCTCACCCGTGACGAGGTGCCGAACCGGCCCAGCGGCGTGACGGTGGTGCCGCCGGGCAGCAGGGCCAGTTGCGGTGCATCAGGAGAGGGACCGGCATGCAATGTCCCCTGCACCATCGACGGATCGCCCGGCACGGACGGTCCGAGCAGCGAGCGCACCATCCACCCTTGCCGCTGCCCGCCGGCGCGCACCCGTACCCAGCGTCCGCCCGCCAGCAGGCTGTCGATGCGGACCAGCTCGCCAGCGGCCAGCGTGGCGAGCGGGGCGCGCGTGGTGTCCGGCGAGGTGCGCAGGTTGGCTTGTCGTGGCAGGACGCTCGACCAGCGCGGAAGCGCGGACTCGACAGGCGCATCCGGGACACGTCGACGCGATTCACCGGTCAGGGGCAACGGGTCGACCGGTCCCGAGAACCGGCGGTACAGGCCGAGATGCAGGTGCGGTGGCGTGGTACGCGCATTGCCGGTATTGCCCACGGTGCCGAGCTGCTCGCCACGTTCGACCCTGTCGCCCGGTTGCACATCGATGCGCTCCAGGTGCGCGTAGTACAGCGATCCGAGCCGTGCACCGTCCTCGTCGATCGCCCGCTGCCACACGTGCAGCCCGCCGCGGGCCGAATCCCCGATACGCACCACCACCCCGTCGGCGGCGGCCAGCACCGCGGTGCCGCGATCGGCGAAGATGTCGATGCCGTGGTGCGAGCGCCGCCCGCCGTCGCGCGCCACGCCGAATCGGCTGCGTACCGGCGAGTCGGCATCGGTGTCCACCGGAAAGTCCAGCGCAGGCCGCGCGTCGAGCAGGATGGAGAAGCGACCGAATGCGCCCGGTGTGGCCTGCACCCGCACCAGCAGCGTACGCACGCGCTCCGCGTCCGGACGGGCCGATGCATCGGGTGGAACCGTGAACCGTCGCTGCAGCGGTTGCGGACCGAACGAGCCGATCATCGCCGGCCCGTCGGCTCCGGTTCGTGCCGGATCGAGCACGTCGACGACCAGGCCGCCGAGCGAGCCCTGCTCCCTCCGGGTGATGACAAGCAGCCGTCCGTCGGGCGGCAGCTGCACGGTCCAGGTCTGGACGCCGGCACCGGTCAGGACGTGTTCGTCACCGTGCAGCGACATCGTCTCGGCGTAGGGCAGACCCACCGGCAACGGCTGCTGCAGGGAATCACCGGCGGCTTGCTGCCAGCGTTGCACCGCTTCCGGGACGAGGCGCTGCCGCGAGCCCGAGACGTCGGGCTCGCGCAACAGCTCCTCGCGTGCCGCGGCCGGCAGCGCGGTGCGCTCGATGCGCCAGGACTCCAGCCACGATGTCGCACGCCACGCCATGTCGTGCCACGTGGACGGGGCGGGAATCGTCGGCATGCCGGGCCATTCGCCGCGCGGTAGCGCCAGCAGGCACAGCGTGACCGCCACGGCGAGTAACCGATGCCGTCTGCCGGCGACGGGATGGCCTGTCCGGGCGCTCATGGTCGTACCGTCACTGGCGAGGATCGACGATGGTGCACCCGAACGGGCGGGAACCGCTACCCGTTCTGAAGCATGTGGATCAGCGTTCCAGTGCGCCGACGCCGGAGAAGCGGAAGGCCTCCTGCTCCAGCGCATCGAGCTCATCGGGCGCCATCTCGTCATGGGCGACGAGGATGCGACCCAGGAACACCAGCGGCAGTTCGTCCTCGCGTCCTTCGAGCTGGTACTTGATCGCCTCGGCCGCCGCCGCCCCGACATCGTCGCCCATGCGCATCGGCGTGGCATCGAGTTCGCCGCGACGGATCGCGTCCAGTTCCAGTCCGGTGCCGCCCCAGCCGGTGGAGATGATGTCCTTCTCGCGCCCGGCGGCGATCTGCGCCTCGACCGAACCCATCGCCATCGCCGTGTTGGCGTTGTGAATCAGCGTCACCTCCGGATAGGCCTGCAGGATCAGCTGCGTGCCCTCGAACCCGCCTTCCCGGGTGTATTCGCCGTAGTTCTCGTAGGCCAGCTCCCAGTTGCCTTTCTCCTCCACGCAGGACTGGAAGTCTCCCGAGCGCTGGTTGTCGGTGATGCCGGGTATGCCGCGGTTCATCGCGTAGACGATGCCTTCGCCCAGCCGCTCGACCAGGTAGTCGCACACGTTGAGGGCACCGAGCGTGGAGGAGAAGTCGAACCAGCCGTCCGGCTGCGTCTCGAACTGCTTGAGCGGGGTGAAGAACGACCACACGAACGTGGTGAAGTCCTCGCTGGACACTAGCCGCTCGATATTGTCCGCCTGGGTAGCGAGTTCGGAGGGTCCGAACACGATGACGTCGTACAGATCCCCGTCCTGCAGCACCTGCTCGGTGTAGGTGCTCTGCAGCGAGTGCTCGATCTGGCGCGAGGCGAACTCGGTGGTCTCGTACTCGATGCCCAGCTCGTCCAGCCGCTTGGTGAACGCGAGATACGCTCGTGCCCAGAAATCGGACACGTCCGCGGACGGGTAGATCAGGCCGATCTGCAGAGGTCCGTCCTGCTCGACCGCCAACGGGACCGCCGGCGCACCGACCACCGCCTGCAGGGCCTCCACGGTGCCGGGCTGGTTGACCTCCTGGTTGACCTCCTCCGGCAGCCAGTAGTCACGATCGGCGGCATCGGGGAGCTGCTTGATCGGGATCTCGTAGTCACCGGCGGCCTGCGCCCCCCCGGACATGGCGAAGGCGACGGACAACGCGACGGGCAGCGCGACGGGCAACGAGAGACGTGCCGCGGCGCTGTGCGGGAGACGGGGTCCTTGCATCGTTCTGTTCCTCTGGAGAATGGCGGGGGCGGGTTCGATCGGCGGATGATCAGCGAACGGCGGTGGTCTCGCCGGCGAACAGCCAGCCGAGCAGGAACAGGGCACCGGTGATGGCGAACAGCAGGGCGATGAACCGGAGCATGCGCCTGGCCTCCGGTGTGGCCAGCCGGGATGCAAGCCCGCCACTACCGTCCCGGTCCGCCTTCTGCAACCAGGTGTAGAACGCGACCGAGGCGATGATCACCGCGCCCGATGCCACCGATTGCCAGAAAAACTCGATGCGCAACGTCACCAGCGCGTTGATCATCATCGACAGCAGCAGCACGCCCGCCAGCGAACCGACGATCGAGCCGCGACCACCGAACAGCGACGTGCCACCGACCACCACCGCCGCGATCACGTGCAGGTTGAAGAAGGGCGCCGAGGTGGCCTGCACCGCGTTCAGCTTGCCGGCCAGCATCACGCCGGCAAGCCCCGCCATCGCACCCATCAGCACGTACACGTAGACCTTGTAGCGATCGACCGGGATGCCGGTCAGTTCGGCGGCCTCCGGGTTGGAACCGATCGCCAGCGCGTAGCGACCGAGTCGGGTGCGCGTGTAGATCACGTAGCCGACCAGCACCGTGCTCAGGCCGATCACCACCGGGATGGCGACGAAGCCGGGTATCTCGCCACGACCGATCGCCACGATCTCCTCGGGAAAGCGCGACAGCACCACGCCCTTGGCCAGCACCAGGGCGAAGCCGCGGTAGGCCAGGTCCATCGCCAGCGTGCCGATCAGATCCGGCACCTTCAGGCGCGTGATGATCAGTCCGTTGACCAGACCGCACAGGGCGCCCAGGGATATCGCCAGCGGCACCGCCACCCACCAGGGAAAACCGAACGACTTGACCATGTAGGCCATGACGATCGCGGTGAGTGCCGCCACCGAGCCGATCGACAGGTCGATCCCGCGCGTGCAGATGACCAGCGTCATCGCCATCGCCATCGGCATGTAGAGCGCGGCATCCTTGAGAATGATGTCGAAGTTGGAGAGCCGGAAATAGCGGGTCGGCTCCAGGATCAGCATGATCAGCAGCAACGCGGCGATCATCGCCATGGGGCCGATCAGCGCGACGTAGCGATCCAGCCGCTCGCGTGTGGTGGCTCCGGCGGCGAGCGCATCCGGTTCGCCGCTCGCCGCTGCCACGCCCGTCCTGCCTGCCATGTCGGTGATGTCGCTCATCGTGTCGTCGAAGCACGGTCGGGGGTGACGGTGCGGGTCCGGAAGAGCGTCACGCGGCTTCGGCCGATGCACCGACGATCAGGCCGAGCACCGAGGTGACGTCGCTGTCGGCGGTATCGACCACGCCCGCCCCGCGACCACGGCGCATGACCTGGATCCGGTCGGATACCGCGAACACGTCGTCCAGGCTGTGCGAGATCACCACCACGGCGATTCCCTGGTCGCGCACCGTCTCGATCAGCTTGAGCGTGCGGGCGGTTTCCTGCGGGCCCAAGGCCGCGGTCGGTTCGTCCATCACCAGCACCTTCAGGTCGCTGCGATAGACGGCGCGAGCGATCGCCACCGCCTGCCGTTGTCCTCCGGACAGGCTGGAGGTCGGCACGTCCATGCTGCGCAGGCGCACGCCGAGCCGCTCGTTCAGCACCCGTTCGGCCTCTGCGCGCATGCGCCGGTTGTCCAGCAGCGTCACGCCCAGCACGCGCACCGTCAGTTCGCTGCCCAGGAACAGGTTCGCCGCCGGCGTCAGGTGATCCGCCAGCGCCAGGCTCTGGTAGACCGCGTCGATGCCCCGTGTGATCGCGTCCGAGTGCCCGGTCAGCACGAGTGGTTCGCCGGCCATCGTCAGGGTGCCGGAGGTCGGCCGGTGCACACCGGTCAGGATCTTGATCAGCGTGGACTTGCCGGCGCCGTTGTCACCGACGATGGCCAGCACCTCGCCCGGGTACAGGTCCAGATCCACATCGTCCAGCGCAGTGACACCGCCGAACCGCTTGCCGATACCTCGCATCGAGATCAGTGGCGTTCCTGCGTGTCGTGGTGGCATCCGGCGTGTGTCGATCAGCGTCTGGGCACCCGCTCAGTCTCTCGGATCGGATGACGTCTTGTCAATGCAGCTGTGCCTGTGCCGATCCAGTGATGCTTGTGCCCAGGCCCGGGCGTACCACGTTGTCCGGCCTTTTCCAAGCATCGACTTGGACAGCGGAACGAATGATCACGAGCGCGGGATGAATCGTGTAAGCGCAACAGCACGATGTCGGGCCGGACGATCGCGCTCTACCTTGAGTGCACTCCAGCAACGGCACGAGTCGATGAACGCACCGGAACGTCCCCGATCACCGGATACCGTACGGACCGAGGACGAGGCGATCGTGCCGGTCGTGGCCGAGAAGGCCGACGTATCCATCGAGGAGCGCACGACCGGCAAGGTCAGGGTCACCACCCGTACCGAGTCGGTCGAACGGATCCTGGAGGAGATGCTGGAGACGACCACGGCCGATGTCGTGCGCGTACCGATCGATCGCGAACTGACCGCCGGCGAGATCATGCCCGTCACGCGTGTCGAGGAAGGCGTGACCATCGTTCCGGTGATCGAGGAACGGCTGGTGGTCGAGAAGCGGTTGGTGCTGGTGGAGGAGATCCGCATCGAACGCACCGTCACCACCAAGAACGTGTCGATTCCGGTATCGCTTCAACAGCAGCGCGTCGACATCGATCGCGTGTCCGAAGACTGAACCTCGTTCCGGGTGCATGCGCACTCGGGCATCAATCCCTTTCAACCCACGAAGAAGAGGCATTCGCAGCTGATGAACCAGACCCACGAACTGACCGCGTTCTACGACGATCGTGCCCAGGCCGACGCAGCCGTGCGTCGCGTGACCGATGCCGGCGTACCGGCCGGAAGCGTGCGCATCGTCGAGGGCAACGACCCGTCGACCAATGCCGGCACCCGGCCCGAGGCCGAGAAGGGCTTCATGGACAAGCTCGGCGACTTCTTCATGCCCGAAGAGGATCGTCACACCTACGCCGAAGGTCTGCACCGTGGTGGCTACGTCGTCTCGGCCCGCGTTTCCGCCGATCGGAAGGATCACGTGGCGGAGCTGCTCGATCACGACACCGGCATCGATCTCGATCAGCGCTCCAGCGAGTGGCGCAACGAAGGCTGGGCGGGCTACCAGGCCGGCGCGACGTCGGACGAGACCATCGAGGTTGCCGAAGAGAACCTACGCGTGGGCAAGCGTGACGTCAGCCACGGTCGCGTCAAGGTCCGTTCCTACGTCGTGGAGGAGCAGGTATCCGAGGATGTCACGCTGACCAGCGAGACGGTGGATGTCGAGCGCCACGCGGTGGATCGCGTCGTGACCGATGCCGATGCCGCCTTCCAGGAGCGCACCATCGAGGTCGAGGAGACCGCACAGGAAGCGGTGGTTGCCAAGGAGGCACGCGTGGTCGAGGAGATCGATGTCAACAAGGAAGTCGCGACCGAGACCGAGACCGTCACCGATACGGTGCGCCGCACCGAGGTGGAGATCGACGACGAGCGTCGTTGAACCGCTGCCGATGAGGGACCCGTTGGCGGGTTCGCGGGACAGGTCGTCCTGACGGCGGCCTGACAGGCCCGGGGTGTGGTCGAATGGCCGCACCCCGGGCCGTTTTCGTTTCGGGAACAAGGACAGGAAGGACAGGCATGAGTTCCGGCACCGACGACGACACCCGCAAGACCCCTGCACGCGAGGCGCGCGCCGCGGCGAGCGCGGCCGGCGACGCCGCCTGCGATCCGCGTCCGCTGGACGGGCAGAACGCCCTGGTGACGGGCTCCAGCGGCGGCATCGGTGCCGCCATTGCCCGCTCGTTCGCGCGTGCCGGCGCCACCGTGGGCATCACCTACCACGGCGACGAGGAGGGCGCGCGCCAGGTCGCCCGCGACGTCGAGGCGGCCGGCGGACGCGGCATCGTGATGCAGGCCGATGTCGCCGACGAGGACTCCGTCAACGCGATGTTCGACACCTTCGCGCAACAGACTGGCGAGCTGGACGTGCTGGTGGCCAACGCCGGTATCCAGCAGGACGCGGCGCTGACCGACATGACGCTTGCGCAGTGGAACGCGGTCGTGAGCACCAACCTGACCGGTCAGTTCCTGTGCGTGCGCGAGGCGGTGCGCCGGTTCGATGCGCGCACCGGCGAGCCGCGTTCCTGCGCCCGCGGGCGCATCGTGTGCATGAGTTCGGTGCACGAGACGATTCCGTGGGCCGGGCACGTCAACTACGCCGCCTCCAAGGGCGGCGTCCTGATGATGATGAAGAGCGTGGCGCAGGAAGTCGCCTGCCGGGGCATCCGCGTGAACGCGATCGCCCCGGGTACGATCGCCACCGACATCAACGCATCGGCCCGCGATACCGACGAGGAGGTGCAGGCCATGCTGAAGCTGATTCCGTACGATCGGGTCGGCGATCCGGAGGATGTCGCCAATGCCGCGCTGTGGCTCGCCTCCGATGCCTCGGACTACGTGGTCGGCACGACGCTGTACGTGGACGGTGGCATGAGCCTCTATCCCTCGTTCCGCGACGGCGGCTGAAACGACACGACGCACGACCGACACGACCTCGGGAGACGGAGACGATGGCGACCACCGATGCGGACAGCGATCCGGGTGAAGGCGGCGCGGGTACCGGGGACGCGCCCGGTGCACCACGCGACCCGGCCGCACCCGCACTGCCACCGATCGGGGACTACGCGCTGATCGGCGACTGTCACGGCTGCGCGCTGGTGGCGCGCAACGGCTCGATCGACTGGACCACGCTGCACCGCTTCGATGCCGATCCGGTCCATTGCCGCCTGCTCGATGCCGGCCGGGGCGGCTACCTGCGCGTGCACCCGGTGGCCGATCACACCGTCGAGCGCGCCTACCTCGAGGGCACCAACGTGTTGCGCACGATCTTCACCACCGCCGACGGCCGGGTCGCCCTGACCGACTTCATGCCGGTGGGCCGTGCTCCCGGATCCTCGGTGCACGACTACACCACGCTGAGCGCGACGGGCTGGCTGGTGCGTCGCATCGAATGCCTGGAGGGCGAGGTGGATCTGGCGATCGGCTGGCGGCCCTCGGTGGCGTTCGCGGCCACCGCGCCTGCGCTGGAGAGCGGGCCCGGGCGGGTCGGCATCCGGGGCGGTGGCGCGACCCTGTTCGCGGAGCTGTCCTTCCAGGTGGACGCCGACCGGGTGAGCGCCTCCGCCACGCTGTGCGCCGGCGACCCGCCGCTGGACCTGGTGCTGGCGGATTCGTGGGTCGAGGGCCGCCGCCCGCAGGACCGCGTGGACGAGCTGCTGGACATCACGCTGGCCTTCTGGCGCGAATGGATCGAGTACTGCCGCTACGACGGTGATCACGCGGACGCGGTCCGTCGCGGCGCCCTGGTGCTCAAGCTGCTCACCTGGGCGAAGGGCGGTTCGGTGGTCGCCGCCGCCACCACGTCGCTGCCGGAGACCATCGGCGGGGTGCGCAACTGGGATTACCGCTACTGCTGGGTACGCGACACCTCGCTGACGCTGTACGCGTTGTCGGTGCTCGGCTACAGCGGCGAGGTGGCCCGCTTCCAGAGCTGGCTGGCGGACTGCTGCACGCGTTCCCTGCCCGAGGTGCGGCCGATGTACGCGATCGACGGTGCGCTCGACCTGGCCGAGCAGGAGCTTCCCCACCTGGCGGGGTACGCCAACTCGACACCGGTGCGACGCGGCAACGGCGCGGTCGACCAGCGCCAGATCGATGCGTACGGGCACGTGCTGGACCTGGCCCTGGTCCACCAGCGGCTCGGTGGCGAGGTGGACGAGCGCTACCGGCGCCTGCTGGCGGCAGTGGCCGCCTTCGTCGAGGCACACTGGGACGAACCGGGGGCGGGCATGTGGGAGATGCGCGGGGAGGCGCGCGATCACGTGCACGATCGCATGATGTGCTGGGTGGCGATGGATCGTGCCGCCACCCTGCTCGACGAGCCGCGCTACCGCGAGCTCGCCGACCGGATCGCTGCGGAGATCCGCAGCCGTGGCGTGTCCGCCGGGGACGGCGCGCTGGAGCAGTCCTACCAGGGGGGCACCGACACCGCGCCGCTGCTGACCCCCATGCTCGGGTTCGAGCTGGACGATGACACGCTGGCGGCGACGCTGGATCGGGTGGAGGGACAGCTCGGGCGCAACGGCTTCTTCATGCGCTACGCCGGCGATGACGGGCTGGAGGGCGAGGAGGGTGCGTTCCTGCTGTGCTCGAGCTGGTTCGCCGATGCGCAGCTGTGGCTCGGGCGCACCGAGGCGGCCCGGGAACGCATCGAGTCGCTGCTGTCGCAGGCCAACGACGTGGGCCTGTTCGCCGAGGAGATCGATCCAGACAGCGGTGCGTTCCTGGGCAACGTGCCGCAGGCGCTCACCCACCTGGGCGTGATCATGAACCTGGTGCACCTGACGATGGTGGAGGACAACGGGCGCGATGCGCTGCGCGGCACCTACGCGGACCGGGCGGAACGCGTGGTCGGGGCAAGCTTCGGCGTGCCGGGTCTGGTGTCGAGCGTGGTGCGCTCGGGCACGGTGCACCGCATCGTCTCCTCCGACGCCTCGGTGCTGTACTGGCCCTGATCGAGGGGACGACGGCCGTGGTGGCGGGCATTCATGCGCCGAACAGGGCATCGGACAGCCAGGCCCCGGTCAGGAACGCGCTCAGGCACAGGGTCAGGTTGAGCGCCACGTTCGCCAGCAGATACGTCGTGGAATGCGTTTCCCGCAGGGCCAGCGACTGGACCGCGAAGCTGGAGAACGTGGTGAACCCGCCGCAGAACCCGATCACCAGGCGCTGCGGCACCGTGCCGGCAGCCGCGACGGCGTCGTTCGTCACCGTCAGCGCCGCACCGAGGATCAGGCTGCCGAGCACGTTGATCAGCAGGGTGGCCAGCGGGAAGCGGTGCACGACCAGCCGGCCCAGCGCGTGGCGCACCACCGCGCCCGCCCCGCCGCCGAGCGCGAAGGTTGCGTGCAGCAGCAGCGCGCTCACGAACCGGGCCGGCCGTGCAGCACCCGGCCGAGCGCCAGGCCGAGGGCGGCAGCACCGAGCCCGGCCACGATCTCGATCGTGATGGCGAGTCCGGCCGGACCGGCACCGCCACCGCCGGCCAGAAGGGCCACGTCGGCCACGAACGAGGAGAAGGTCGACAGCCCGCCGCAGAACCCGACCGCACCCAGGTGCATGACGTTCGCGCCCACGCGATGGCGCGCCGAGCTCAGCCAGCCGAGCAGGAAGCAGGCGACGACATTGATCGGCAGCGTGGTGGTGAACGGACCGGGCAGGCAGAGCAGCGGTGTGGCCAGCTCGCGCAGCAGGGAGCCGCACGCGCCACCGATGAAGATCGCCGGATACATCACGATGGAGAGCGTTACCCGAAAGGTGCGAGGACGGACGGCGCTCGCCTAGACTGCGGGCACAGCGCTACCGTGACGACGTGATGGAACTGCCCGACTACTACGCGACGCTCGACGTGTCCGAGGATGCCGATACCGCCGACATCAAGAAAAGCTACCGCAAACTGGCTCGCCGGTACCACCCCGACGTGACGAGCGATCCGGATGGGGAGGAGCGGTTCAAGAAGATCAACGAGGCCTGGCAGGTGCTGAAGTCGGACAGCGCGCGCGCCGAGTACGACGCGCGACGCCGCTCGGGCGACACGGCTTCGCCGCATTCGGCACGTTCGGCGCAGGGGCGGCCCGGTGGCGGGGCCGGGTTCGAAGGGGCGGGCGACCCGTTCGGCGGATCCGGAGCCGGGTCGGCCGCCTACGGCGACGAGGCCGACTACAGCGAGTTCTTTCGCGACGTGTTCGGCGACCGGTTCCGCAACGCCGGTGCGAGCCGGCCATCCGGTCCGCACCGTGGCGAGGACGTGCGGGCCACGCTGTCGCTGCCGATTCGCGAGGCGTTCGCGGGCACTCGCGTGCCGGTCTCGCTCAGGGCGCCGCGCGTGTCCGAGGGCGGGCGGGTCGAGATGGGCGACCGCACGCTCGACGTCACGATCCCGGCCGGGATCACCACCGGGCGCACGCTGCGCCTGCGCGGGCAGGGCGGCGCCGGGTTCGACGGCGGCGAGCCGGGCGATCTGTACATCGAGATCTCGGTGAGCGACGGCGACGGGTTCACGCTGGAGGGTCGGGACGTGAGCGGCGTGCTGGACGTCGCACCGTGGGAGCTGGCACTCGGCGCGACGGTGAACGTGGCCACGCTGGGCGGGCGCGTGGCGCTGAAGGTGCCGGCGGGCTCGCAGAACGGGCGTCGGATGCGGCTGCGCGGGCGCGGTTTCCCGGGAGATCCGGCAGGCGATCACTTCGCCGTGCTGCGCCTGGTCATGCCGCCGGTGACGAACGAGGAACAGGGCGCTGCCTGGGAGGCGGTGAAGCAGGCCTGGCCCGACGGGCTGGCCGCACGGGAGGGGAGCTGATCATGAACGAACGGTTCGAAGGGTCGAGCGTGGAGCTCGTGGAGCACGATGTCGGAGTGCCGCACACCGAGGTCTGCCAGCGGTGCCGGATCGACGAAGCCCTGCTGGAGGCGTTGATCGAGCACGGAGTGGTGGAACCGCGCCAGCCGACCGGATTCACCGAGGTGCACCTGGTGCGCATCACGCGGGCGGTGCGCGTGATGCACGAGTTCGACGTACATGTCGACCACCTGGCCCTGGTGGTCGATCTGCTCGACACGCTCGGTGCCCAGCGGCGCGAGCTCGCGTCGCTGCGCCGGCTGGTGGTGCAGGACCGGAAGGCGCCCGGCAGGTGATGCCGCTCAACGGCGTGCGGCCCGGTGTTCGCGGTACATCACGAACAGGCTCGACGCCACGATGATGCCGGCGCCGGCCAGCGTGTTGCCCGCCGGCGGTGCGTGCCAGACGATCACGTCCAGCAGGATCACCCACAGCAGGGAGGTGTACTCCAGCGGCGCGACCAGCGAGGCGTCGCCGATCGAGTAGGCATAGGTCAGCAGCCACTGCCCGGCCACCGCCAGCAGCGCGAACGCACCGATCAGCGCCAGCGTCGTCGTGTCCGGCACCTGCCAGACGAACGGCAGCGCCACCAGGCAGATCAGGCCGAGCATCGCGTTGTAGGTGTTCACCAGCGACAGCGGCGACTCGGTGGCCGACAGGCGCTTGCCGGCGACGAAATAGCCGCTGATGGCGATGCTGGCAAGACCTGCCAGCAGGTACCCGGTGGCCGAGCCCGCATCGCCGCTGCCGAAAGCACCGGGCAGCACCGCCACCAGCACGCCGACGTAGCCCGCCCCGATGCCGATCCACCGCCACCGCCCCACGCGCTCGCCGAGCCACCAGACCGACAGCAGCACGGTGGTGAAGGTGGCGGCGTAGCCCACCACCGTGGCCGCGGTCAGCGGCAGGCGGGTCAGGGCCGAGAAGAACAGCAGCGGTGCGGCGGCGCCGAACAGGCCACGCACCAGCTGCCCGCGCCGATCGACGATGCGCAGTCGGGCGATGTCGCCCCGGGCGCGCAGCAGCAGCTGCAGGCTGGCGCAGATCAGCACGCTGCGCAGGAACATGATCTGCGCCAGCGACACGTCGCCCTCGAGCAGCCGCTTGGCAAGCGCGTCCATGATGGTGAGCAGCAGCACGCCCAGCAGCATCACGAGCACCGCCCGGTTCGCCGGGGCGGCGGGGGGGTCGTTCATGGGACGCTCGGCGGGTCGGGGGCGGGCGGCAAGCATGCACGAGCGAGCAGCGCCGATCCGCCCCGGTGGCGGCCGGCGCGCCGGCACCGAGGACGGGGCGGCGTGACGACCGGGCGCCGTGGCGGTGACGTTGGTACAACGGGCAACACGCTCGCGGCCCGATCCGCTAAACCGTCCCCACCCCGACAACGCACGATCGACCGGACGACGGAACCATGGATATCAAGACAGTGACGATGCCCGAGGCCGACATGAGCAACGGCGGCCACGACACCACCACCAGGGTCACCGGTCGCACCGCGAGCATGGGTGCCTGCCCGTTCCGCGGCACGCGCGTGGAGGGGGCCATCGGCTCCGAACCGCAGCTCGATCACTGGTGGCCGAACCGGCTGAAGGTGGAGCTGCTGCACCAGAACCCGGTGCAGGCCGATCCGCTGCAGGACGTCGACTATGCCGAGGCCTTCTCGGGCCTCGACCTGTCGGCGCTCAAGGCCGACATCGAGGCGCTGCTGACCTCCTCGGTCGACTGGTGGCCCTCGGACTACGGCAACTACGGTCCGCAGATGATCCGCATGGCGTGGCACTCCGCCGGCACCTACCGGATCGCCGACGGACGGGGCGGCGCCGGCGCCGGCATGCAGCGCTTCGCACCGGTCAACTCGTGGTGGGACAACGGCAACACCGACAAGTCGCGTCGCCTGCTGTGGCCGATCAAGCGCAAGTACGGCGCGGCGCTCGGCTGGGCCGACCTGATGGTGCTGACCGGCAACGTCGCGCTGGAGCAGATGGGGTTCCGCACCTTCGGTTTCGCCGGCGGTCGCATCGATGCCTGGGAATCCGACCGTGCCACCTACTGGGGCCCGGAAGGCTGGCGCGAGGGCGACGCCGATCCGGAGCGGATGATCAACCTGGACCAGCGCTGGACCGGGGATCCGAAGCAGCAGGACTGGGATCTGGAGAATCCGGTGGCCGCGTCCCACTCCTCGATCATCTACGTCAATCCCGAAGGACCGGACGGCAACGGCGACCCGATGGACAGTGCGCGCGAGATCCGCGAAAGCTTCGCGCGCATGGCCATGAACGACGAGGAGACGGTGGCGCTGATCGCCGGCGGGCACGCGTTCGGCAAGTCGCACGGCATGGTCGCGGCGGACCGGATCGGCACCGCACCCGAGGGGGCCGCGATGCAGCAGATGGGTCTGGGCTGGCACAACCCGCAAGGCAGCGGCAACGCCGAGAACACGATGACCAACGGCATCGAGGGTTCCTGGACGCAGGATCCGGTGCGCTGGGACAACGACTACCTCACCAACCTGCTCGGCCTGGACTGGAAGAGGACCGAGAGCCCGGCAGGCTCGCTGCAATGGACACCGGTGGATGCCGGTGCACCGAAGACGCCGGATGCGCACATCGAGGGGCAGCGCAACGATCTGATGATGATGACCTCGGACATCGCGCTGAAGCAGGACCCGGCCTACCGGGCGGTCTGCGAGCGCTTCCTGAACGATTTCGAGTACTTCGGCGATGCGTTCGCACGCGCCTGGTACAAGCTGACCCACCGCGACATGGGTCCGAAGGATCGCTACCTGGGCCCGGAGGTGCCGGACGTGGTCCTGCCCTGGCAGGATCCGATCCCGGCACTGGACCACGAGCTGGTGGACGAGACGGACATCGCCGCCCTCAAGCGCACGGTGCTCGACAGCGGCCTGTCGGTATCGGCCCTGGTGGCGGCGGCCTGGGCATCGGCCTCCACCTACCGCGACAGCGACAAGCGCGGTGGTGCGAACGGGGCACGGGTACGGCTCGCACCGCAGAAGGACTGGGCGGTCAACGCTCCCGATCGGCTTGCGGCCACACTTGAGGTGCTGGAGCGCATCCAGGCCGGGTTCGATGACGAGCAGCCGGGCGGCAAGCGGATCTCGATGGCCGACCTGATCGTGCTCGGTGGCGCGGCGGCGCTGGAGAAGGCGGCGGCGGATGCCGGTATCGAGACGACGGTGCCGTTCGTGCCCGGACGCATGGACACCACCGACGAGCTGACCGATGCGGAAAGCTTCGAGTGGTTGCGCAACGTCACCGAAGGGTTTCGCAACTACATCGATCCGGCGGTGCGCATCGGCGTCTCTCCCGAGCAGCTCTTTCTCGACAAGGCGGCGTTGCTGACCCTCACCGCTCCCGAGTGGACCGCGTTGAGCGGCGGTCTGAAGGTGCTCGGCATCAATCACGACGGCTCGGCGCACGGTGTATTCACCGATCGGCCGGGCGTGCTGAGCAACGACTTCTTCCGCGTGCTGACCTCGATGGACTACACCTGGACGCCGCAGGACGAGCACGAGATGCTGTTCGACCTCGATGACCGTGATACCGGCGAGACCCGCTACACCGCCACGCGCTGCGATCTGGTGTTCGGTGCGAACGCCCAGCTGCGCCACACCGCCGAGGTGTACGCCGCGGACGACGGTCACGCGCGGCTGGTCAAGGACGTGGTCGCCGCGTGGCACAAGGTGATGATGCTGGACCGCTACGATGTGCCGCAGGCGCGGGCGCAGGCGATGTCGGGGCTTCAGGTCGGATAGGCGATCAGGCGATCGGACCGGTCGAGGGGCTGCGGTACCATCGGCCCGTTCGTCCGCCGAATGCCGCAACCCCGAGGAACGATCGCCGATGACACTCGAACAATTTCGACTCGATGGCCAGGTCGCACTGATCACCGGTGGCAGCCGCGGCATCGGTCTGGCCATCGCCCGCGTCTTCGTCCGGGCCGGTGCGAAGTGCATGGTCAGCGCCCGCACCCGCACCGATGCCGTGGACGAACTGTGCGAGGGCGAGGATGTCGACTGGGTGCAGGGGGACGTCACCGACACCGACACTCCCGAGCGGCTCGTGCAGACGACGCTCGATCGCTTCGGGCGGCTGGACATCCTGGTGAACAACGCCGGCATTGCCGATCACGGCGATTTTCACGCGTTCGACGATGCGCGCCTGAGCGCCATCATGGACACCAACCTGATGGCACCGTTCCGCATCGCCCGCGCCGCGGTGAAGCCGATGCTCGAACAGGGCAGCGGAGTGGTGCTCAATATCGGCTCGATCTCGGCGCTGGTATCGAACCGGCCGCAGCTGCAGGTCGCCTACAACGCCTCCAAGGCGGCGGTGCATCAGATGACGCGCGTCATGGCGTTCGAATACGGCGGCCGTGGCATTCGCGTCAACGCGCTCGCGCCCGGCTACGTGCTCAGCGACATGACCCGGGGCGGCATCGAGAACGAGGAGTGGGATCGGGTCTGGACCGAGAACACGCCGATGGGTCGCTACGGAACGCCCGAGGAGATGGCCGACTGCGCCCTGTTCCTGTGCTCGCCGGCCGCAAGCTACGTGACCGGGTCGGTGCTCGTTGCCGATGGCGGGTACACGACGCACTGAGGGCACGGACCGGGGGCGCGCATCGATCCGACGTCGAGAACCCGGAACGGGGCGCCGTCGGGTGATAGGGTCGGGGTTCCCGGACCACCCGACAGGAACCCTGCATGCAGATCCAAATCAACACCGGCAAGGATGTCGATGGCGATGCCGGCCTTTCGGCGCACGCCGAGGAGGTCATCGGCAAGACGCTTCACCACCTGAAGGACCAGCTCACCCGGGTGGAGGTGCACCTGGACGACGAGAACGGCGAGAAGGGCGGCAGCGACGACAAGAGCTGCACGATGGAGGCGCGGCCGAGGGGTCTGCAACCCGTGGCCGTCAGTCACCGGGCCGGCAGCACCCATCAGGCGATCGACGGCGCGGCGCGCAAGCTCAAGTCGGCTCTGGAGAGGCAATTCGGGAAACTGGAGGGCAAGCAGCGCCGTCCGGTGATCATCGAGGACGAGGGGCCGCAGGACGAGGGTTCCACGGCCGACAGCCCGCTGTAGCGAGCGGACGGCCGGTACCGGCTCGACGGGTTCCGCCCTGTAGTATCCTCCTCGCCCGTGGTCGATGCGAGCGAGGGAGAACACGTGCGGCCCGATACCCATTCGCGCGAGCGTGACCGGTTGCGCGCCCTGCGCTCCTACCGCGTGCTCGACACCGGGCCGGAGCCGTTGTTCGATGAACTCGTCGCGCTCGCGACCGAGCTGTTCGACGTGCCGATCGCACTGGTATGCCTGGTCGACGAGCACCGGCAGTGGTTCAAGGCCCGGGTCGGCGTAGCGGCCACCCAGACATCGCTGGACATGTCCCTCTGCGCGCACGCCATCCTGGACGACGGCATGCTCGTGATCGAGGACACGAAGGCCGACGGGCGCTTTGACGATCACCCCCTGATCGGCGATTCCTCGCTGGCCGGGGAACCGATACGCTTCTACGCCGGGGCCTTGCTGGACATCGGTGACGGGCTGCCGCTCGGCACGCTGTGCGTGCTCGACCATCGACCGCGGACGTTCGATGCGCGGCAGCGCCATCGGCTCGGACTGCTGCGCGACCAGGTGATGGCGCTGCTGGACCGCCACCGGCTGCAGGCCGAGTCCGAACGCCGCACCCGTCTCAAGAGCGACTTTCTTGCCCACATCAGCCACGAGATCCGCACGCCGCTGGCCTCCATCCTCGGCTACGCCGAGTTGCTGGGCGGCACGCTGCAGGGTGCCGACGAGCTCGAGATCGTTCGCACCATCCTCAGGAACGGCGGGTACCTGCAGTCGATCGTGGACGAGGTGCTCGACATCTCGCGCATCGAGGCGGGTCAGCTGGAGGTGCACCACGCACCCTGCGCGCTGGATCTGCTGCTGCGCGACATCGACGCGCTGATGCGTCTCAGGGCGGCGGAGAACGGCATCGGGTGGCGCGTGGAGTGCCTCGACGCCCTGCCGCTGGAGATCCGCACCGATCCGATGCGCCTGCGCCAGATCCTCATCAACCTGGCGGGCAATGCGGTGAAGTTCACCACCGAAGGGGAGGTGGTGCTCGCCGTGACGCAGCTCTCGGCCCCGGACCGCCCGCGCCCGGACGGTACGGTGCAGATCGAGTTCGCGGTGCGCGACACCGGCATCGGCATGAGCACCGAGCAGCTCGACCGGGTGTTCGTACCGTTCGGACAGGCGGAGAGCGACACGGCCGCCCGGTTCGGCGGCTCCGGGCTCGGACTCGCGATCTCGCACGAGCTCGCACGCATGCTCGACGGCGAGCTGCTGGTCGAGAGCGAACCGGGTACCGGCAGCGTGTTCCGGCTGAGGATCGCCTGCGAGCCGCTCGGCACGGCGCGTGCCGTGCCGAGCGTCATCGTCGGACCGGATGCCCGCGACGTGCCCGCCGCTCCCGCGGACGTCACCGCCCTGTCCGGACGTCAGCTTCTGGTGGTCGATGACCGGGAGGACATCCGTCATCTCGTCGAGCGCACCCTGGAGCGTGCCGGTGCCGAGGTGGTGGCCGTCAGCGGTGGCGCCAGGGCGCTCGAGCTGCTGCACCGGGGCGTGCGCCGGGAAGCCCGGCAGTTCGATGCGCTCGTGCTCGACATGCAGATGCCGGGGCTGGACGGCTTCGGGGTGCTGGCGGCCATGCGCGAGAGCACCATCGCGGTGCCGGTGATCGCGCTGAGTGCCGGTGCGCTGACCGGACAGCACGAGCGTTGCCTCGCCGCCGGATGCAACGCCTTCGTGTCCAAGCCCTTCGGTGCCGACGAGCTGATCGGAGCGATACGCCTGCTGTTCCCGGCGGATGAAGCGGCGGATGGGCCGGCGGAAGCGTCGACGATGTCCCGGACGGTGCGGGCAGCGACGCGGCTGCTGATCGTCGACGACAGCCGCGACCTGACGGATGCGCTGCGGCGACTGCTGATCCGGCACGGCTACACCGTCGAGACCGCCAACTCGGCCGGGGCGGCGCTGGCACTCACCGCGCGCGGCGCACCCGACTGCATCCTGCTCGATCGTCACCTGCCCGACATGGACTCCCCGGAACTGATCACGGTGCTGCGCAGCCGCGAGCACCTGCTCGACACCCGGTACGTCTCGCTGTCCGGATCGGTGATCGGCGATGCCGACCGGGCAAGGCTCGGCTGCGATCTGTACCTGCACAAGCCGGTGGCGATGAAGGTCCTGCTCGAAGCGCTCGATGGCCTGCTGGGCAGGACGTCCGGCTGATGTCCCGCGCAGCTTGCCTCCAGGGTGTCACCGGATGATCCGTTCGGGCGCGACCCGGTACTGAAGGCGGTTGTCGGCAAGATCCACCGCAACCGCGGACAATGCGCCCCATGTCCAGGCTCACCCCCGACCGATCCGCATCGCCGAGCGGCCCCGTCCTGCACGCACGCGGGGTTCGGGACGGCATCTGCCACCTCGCCGTCGTCAGCACCGCATCGATCGGTGCACCCGCCGCCACACTGTGCCCGGCGGGAGGCGATCCGGTACCCGCCAATCGCATCGCCACGCTCGGCGGACGTGCGGTGCACCGTCACGACTTCACGCTGCCGACGGACGAAGACGCGCACTACACGTTCGACGGCGTCGTCCACCCGGTGTGCACCTCGATGGAGGGCGACCTGCGCGTGGCCTTCACCTCGTGCAACGGCGTCGAGCGCGGGGACGGTGCGCGCGATCCGCTGGAGCGCGACGCGATGTGGCAGCGCCTGGCGGACGAGCACGAAGGCGCACCGTTCGCGCTGCTGCTGCACGGCGGCGACCAGCTCTACGCCGACCAGATCGTCGAGGCGCACCCGACGCTCGCGGCGTGGGCGGCGAGCGAGCTCGGCCAGCGGCACCGGTTCGACTTCGACGAGGGCATGCGTCGCGCCGCCGAGCACTGGCTGGTGGAGCGCTACGCCGGGCTGCACTCGGCCGGGGCGGTGGCACCGTTGCTCGCCCGGGTACCGTCGTTGATGATGTGGGACGACCACGACATCTACGACGGCTGGGGCAGCCAGCCGCCCGCGATCATCGACAGCCCGGTGGGGCGCGGTCTGTTCCGGATCGCCCGGCGCTGCTTTCTCGCCTTCCAGCGCGGGCTGTCGCCGGACGAGCCGCGCTGGCGCGATGCGGCGACGCTGTCCTGGGCGGTGCGCTTTCCGGGGGTCGAGATCGTCGCCCCGGACCTGCGCTCGGAGCGTCGTCGGGAGCGGATCATGGGCGACGAGGGCTGGCACTGGCTCGAGCCGCGGCTCGAGGCGCCCGCTCCGGGCGGGCGTCGGCTGCTGGTCTCCAGCGTGCCGCTGCTCGGCCCGCGCCTGAGCCTGATCGAGCGCCTGATCCGATGGGTGCCGCGGTTCGCGCACTACGAGGACGACCTGCGCGACCAGTGGCAGAGCCACGCGCACCGTGACGAGTGGCGACGTGCGTTGCAGGCGATCGATGCGGGCGCCGCCGAGGGCACCGACACGACGGTGCTGTCCGGGGAGATCCATCTCGCCACCCGCGCCGAGATGCCGCTGTCGGGCGGACGCACCCTGCACCAGCTCGTGGCCTCGGGCATCACCCATCCGGAACCGCCGGCGGCGTTCGCACGCGGGCTCGGACTGCTTGCCCGGTTGGGCGATGCGCCGCTGTCCGGACGGCCGGTGCGCATCCGGCCGATTCCGGGACAGCGACGTGCCTATCTCGCCGAGCGCAACTACCTCGTGCTGGAGCGCACGGACGGTGCGTGGAGCGCGAGCTGGGAGTGCGAGCGTGCGGGGCGCAGTCCGGCACTGCCGATCTGATACCCTCGTCCCCCGTCAGCCCCGTCGACGAGAGGATCGGGGTCAACCGCGGAACACCCGCAGCACGCTCACCCCGGCATCCACCAGATCGAACAGTCGCGGATAGTAGTGCTCCGGGGCGGAGAATCCGCCATGAGCCGCCTCCGACGCCTGCGCTTCCAGCGCGTCGACCAGACGGTGGAGCCGGCGGCGGTGGGAGCCGAGCCGCCGCTGGACCGGGTCCGCCACGGTGCCGGCGAAGGCGGCCAGGACCGCCCCGGTCAGCATCAGCGTCAGCAGGGTCAGGATCAGCGCGCCGGTCGAGACGCTGGCCGGGAACAGCCCGTACCAGGCCGAGCCGAGCGTCGTGCCCAGCGGGAAGCGCGACACGGCGGCGTCGGTCACCAGCGCACCCGCCACCGACGGGGCCATCGACAGCAGCCCCGGAGTGAGGGTGCGGAACAGCAGTGCACCGATGCACAACGTCGCCAGCGCGATCGTCACCTCGGCCACCGCCCCGCGCGTGCCCGCGTAGTCGCGCACCGAGCGGGCCAGACGCTGCCCGAGTGCCGCGCGCCCGACATCGTCCAGGCCCTGTATCAGCGGTTGCACGGCCGGCGTCCGCAGCAGGCGTTCGCCGAGCGGGTCGCCCGCCGACGCCGGTCCCGACGCGGTGGGTGCTCGCGACAGCTGCACGTCGAGCAGCTGCCCGATGACCCGTTCGACCACGATTCGTCCGACATCGGTCTCGAGCAGGATGCGCCGCGCCCGCAGCCAGCGTTCCACGCGCCGCAGCCCGACGCGCCCGACCAGCAACGCGACCAGGCTGATCACGATGTGCAGTGGCGCCAGCAGCACGTTGAGCGGCGCTCGCAACAGGTCGAGCCCGAACGCGACCCGGTGCAACCGCAGCGTGCCGCGCAGGCCGTAATGCGTGTCGATCACGGTGTCGATGCGAGCGCGGCAGTCGGCAAACCGGGCACGGGCCTCGGCCTGCGCACCGTGGTCGTCACCCGGGAGAGCGGGGGGCGTACCGTGCTGCGGCTCGGGAGGCATGACCGACATGGACCTGTTTCCGGAAGGGAACGCCGGCATGAACCCGGTCGGCCCGATCGTACCCGACCTCCGCTACGGCACGGAACCGCGCAGCGACACGACCACCGTGGCAACGAGAAACACCACGGTCGCCGGAAACAGTCCGTACAGCGCGACGTCGGCGAACGGTGCCAGCATCGGACTGGCGATCGCGGCGAGAACCGTCCACGCCAGGTACACCGCGCACCAGGACAGCAGCACCATCCCCTCGAGCCTGCTCACTTCGTAGCCGGTGAAGATCAGCGGCAGCAGCGCGACGGCGACCAGCACCATGAACGGCAGGTCGAACGCGAGCAATGGTGCCGGTGCCAGGAGTCCGCCCGGGGCGACCAGCCCCGCCAGGCCCAGGCAGAGCGCGATGTTGAACACGTTGCTGCCCACCACGTTGCCGATCGCCATGTCGCGCTCGCCGCGCAGCACCGCGGCGACGCTGGCCGCGACCTCGGGCAGCGAGGTGCCGATCGCCACCACCGTCAGCCCGACGACGAGCTGGCTGACGCCGAGCGACAGCGCGATCGCCGAGGCACCCTGGACCAGCAGCTGCGCACCACCGACCAGGCCGATCAGGCCCAGCCCGAGCAGTACCGGCGACGGGACACGCGCCAGCCAGCCACCAGGCTCCGGCACGTCCACCGCGACGTCCTGCCCGGCATGCACCGCACGGCGCGCCTGCACGATCAGCAGCAGCAGGTAGCCGATGCCGAGCGCGAGCAGCGACCCCGCCTCGATCGCCGACAGCGAGCCGTCGAGCAGCAGCGCGAACAGCAGCAGCGACAGGCCGACCATGACCGGCACCTCCTGCCGGATCAGCGATACCTGCACCGACAGCGGCAGGATCACCGCGGCGATACCGAGGATCAGCAGCACGTTGAAGATGTTGCTGCCGACCACGTTGCCGAGCGCCAGCTCGTTGCTGCCGGACAGGGCGGCGGTGGTCGAGACGGTGATCTCCGGCATGCTGGTGCCGATCGCCACGATCGTCAGCCCGACGATCAGCGGCGGGATGCCGAACCGCGCGGCGATGCGCGAGGCACCCGACACGAGCGCGTCGGCACCGACGACCAGCAGCGCGATGCCGCAGGCGATGAACAGGAACGAGGTGAGCACGGGCGGGAGGGAGGCGTGGAAATGGCGACAGATGCGGTGATATGGCTGCGTCGAGCCCGGTCGCAAGCAGGCTCTCGGGAAGGTAATTCGACGTACCGGACCCCTTGCAACCGCTAGACTTCGCGGCCGACCGGTGCGGTGCCCGGATCTCACGCCACCAGCACACTCGACGCACATGTCCGACGGACCCGCCACGCAGTCTCTCGGCCTGGACTTCGGTACCACCAACACCGCACTGGCGGTGGCACGGCACGGTGTGCCGCACCGCCTGGCGATCGAGGGGTCGGCCACGACGATGCCGAGTGCGGTGTTCTACGGTGCGTTCGACGGAGAGCGCGCCTTCGGCAGGGATGCCTTCGCGCGCTACCTGGACGGTGGCGGCGGACGCTTGCTGCGCGGCATCAAGACGGTGCTGGGCACGGGCCTGATGCATGAACGCACCGCCGCCGGTGGACGGATCCTGTCGTTCGCCGACATCATCGAGGCGCTGTTCGCGCACGTGTTCCGCGACCTGCCGGACGAGCGCGGGACGCGCACGCTCGTGGTCGGCCGACCGGTCCGCTTCGGCACGCGCGAGGAACTGGCGCTGGTGGTCGACATCGGTGGCGCCCGCGACCTCGCTCGTGCTCGATGTCGGTGCCGGCACGGTGGAGGTGGAGGCGTTTCGCAGGAGCCTGGAGGACGCCCTGTCGCTGGAGGCCGAGCGCCGCGCCCGGGCGTGACGGGCGGTGCCCGCAGCACGCTACTTGCACGTGTCGACGGTCCGCCGCCCGGATCGTGAGCGGGCCGACGCCCGACCGCCCCCGATCCGCTCCGAGCATTCATGGACATCATCCTCGTCACCACGATCATCAGTTCGCTGTTCCTGGTGATCGCGGCGGCGGAGCCCCTGGCGGCGCGGCTGCGCCTGCCG
>Ga0209831_1000536_pt1 | contig 36711 bp, 42 predicted proteins | sample Maine_Asex4_meta_FD_187451 | JGI IMG/M metagenome (GOLD analysis project Ga0209831, IMG submission 187451) | Marine algal microbial communities from Maine, USA - Maine_Asex4_metaG (SPAdes) (version 2) | ecosystem: Host-associated > Algae > Red algae > Unclassified | place: Maine, USA | collected... | reverse complement strand
TTCAAATACTTGTCCTAGAATCATTGTGGCTATTCCTCATCTGTCAACTGTATTTTTTCAGCTAACTATAATTTGGGATGATTTACAACACCTTGAAAGGGCTGCTTCTATCCTAGTAGAAATTCCAACAATAATGGTATACCCGATCAAAATGATAATGATAATACTAGTATTAGACCTGAAACAGAACTTGATGGTTTAGTTAGTAATCTTCAAGTACAAGGCAGAGATTTGGTTCTTGCACCAGGGACTCTCGATGCAAATGGAAATGAGACAACAGGCAGAGTTGAAAGAGCAAACGAAGGAAAGAGAGAAAGAGGAATACAGTACAGTATTAATATCGATACTGTAGCTGGGCAAAGTGGAAGTCCTGTATGGGGCTTTCTACCAGAAGAATATGAATTAGAACCTATACCTCGTGTTTTTGCGGTTCATAGCCGAGGATCGAGTGCTGGGAATGCAGCAAACTTTGGCACGCTGAACGATACAGAAGCCTACAAGCTAATCATGGATGAGATTGAGGGAGACGGAGATCCAAACGAACTTCCAGAGAACGCTATTATCGGTAGTAATCCGAGAGACAAATTTACCAATCCTCCTAACGATGGTAATGACTTAATTGAGGGTACGTACCGTAAAGAACTCATTCTTGGTCTAGCAGGAAACGACACAATCTTCGGTGCTGGTGCAGACGATCGCCTTGAAGGTGGTGCTGGCGATGACCAACTAACTGGAGGAGAGGACGACGATCTGATTGATGGTGGTACAAATCCCTTTACAATCAACCCTTTTGATGGCGAGAATGATGTAGCCGTATCCTCAGCCGATATGAGCGAGTATAATATTGAGTCTGAAACTACAGGTGGAATATTAGGTGTAGGAGAAGAGACAGTCACAATCGTCACACATTTAAACAATGGTATTGACGGTCAAGATACATTAACCGACATTGAGATTCTTGAGTTTGCAGATGTTGCAATTCCTATCGGTTCAGAAGATACTCTAGACGAACTACTCAACTTTTTTGGTGGATCTGGCAACGACAATCTACTTGGTAACGCCTAAGCTAATCTAATGCGCGGAGAAGCGGGGAACGATCGCCTGTCAGGGGATGATGGAGATGATACCCTCAAAGGAGAATCAGGAGATAATTCGCTGTTTGGGAGAGACGGCGACGATCTGCTTCAGGGTGCTGTTGGTAACGATAGCTTAGAAGGGGGTGCTGGTAGCGATCGCCTATTTGGTAATGAAGGTAGCGACATCTTTAGAGGCGGTTTAGATAACGATACTCTCGCAGGTGGTGCTGGATTTGGCAAAGATACCCTCAAAGGGGAAGGGGAAGACGATTCAATTACTGGAGGTGGAGGTGGCGATCTGCTTGTCTAGTGGAGACGACGAAGATACCCTGTTCGGTAATGGTGGCGACGATCGCTTATTCGGCGACGAAGGTAATGACTTAGTAAGGGGTGGCGGTGGCGACGATCTGCTTCATGGCTGGTCTGGAAATGACACTCTCAAGGGAGAAGATGGAGACGATTACTTCGATGCACACGGTGGCGACGATCTTGTCCAGGGTGGTTCGGGCAATGATGAGATGTACGGCGGTGCGGGAAAAGATCGCTTCTTGATGCAGTCACTTCAAGTCGGGAGACCCGCCCAACGTGCTGCATCGCCTGTTTGGCGATCCTGGCAACGACTTAGTAAGGGGTAGCACAGGCGATGACTATCTAGCTGGCGTTACAGGCGATGATACCCTCAAGGGAGAATTTAGTAAAGATACTTTAAACGGCGGTCTTGGTAACGATCTGCTTCAGGGTGGAGACAATGACGATCTCCTCTTTGGTAGCGGAAATAGCGATCGCCTCTTTGGTAGCGGAAATAGCGATCGCCTCTTTGGTAATTCAGGTAACGATCTTTTAATTGCTGGCTTTGGCAACGACCGTCTTGCAGGTAGTTTTGGTCGAGACACCCTTAAAGGTGAATCTGGGACAGATATTCTGGCTGGTGGAGATAATGACGACCTACTTCAAGGAGGAGATGGTAATGATTCTTTGTCGGGTCAAAATGGTAACGATCGCCTGTTTGGTGGCAACGGTAACGATCGACTGTTTGGAGGTTTGGGTCAGAATACAATTGCGGGTGGTGCTGGAGAAGATGAGTTTCTCTTTACCACTTCTAGTCAATCGGTAGGCGAGATTACTGACTTCACTGTCGGGTCGGATATGCTGCAAATTGGGACGGGTGCTAATGATACGAGCGATCGCTTTATCTATAATTCCGACACTGGTAATTTATTTTATGACTCTGACGGGACAGGAAGTAATCAGAAAGTTAAGCTCGTTGGGTTAGATTCTGGTTTAGCTTTGACTAACAATAATTTTGAACTTTTCTAGCTGTTTTTAGGTATAGACAAAGAGCGATCTGTAGGGTTCGGGTCGCGTAATCGCTTGAATACATGCACAAGACTAAATCGAAAGCGATCGCAAATTAGTAAGGTGGGCTATGTCCACCTTACAGGCTGTAGAAAGTAAAAAGATCTACGAACCGCGACCAACCTGTATGTCTCTAACTCGCACGGGAACACAGGCATGAGTCATTTGAGCTACCTGCATTGGTTCGCCCTTGCCACACATATTTGTGCCACACTGAACGAGTTCTGATTCACCTCCAAGCAGATCGATACTGTTCCAGAAATCCGTAGTCATGCTGTGGTAGGTAACGTTTTTTAGCATCCCCGTCACCTTGCCATTTTTCACCTGCCAAAAAGCATCTCCGCCAAACTGGAAGTTACGACGCTGCTGATCGATCGAATAGCTGCCTATGCCGTCTATCAAAATTCCGTCTTCTGTATCGGCGATCATTTGTTCTAGGGTGGCGGTATGGCTATCTCCCGCTTTACCTGGTTCTAAGCCCAAATTGGGAATACGCACCATGGGCGTACTCGACCAGCTATCGGCAAAGGCGCTACCGTTGCTGCTGCCTCTACCCAAGCGATGAGCCGTCTCGCGATCGGTCAGGTAGTCGTTGAGCATCCCGTCTTTGACTACATACCAGCGTTGAGCAGGTACACCCTCGTCGTCATAGGCGACTGTACTACGTCCTTGAGGTTGAGTGCGATCGGCGACCAAATTTACCCAGGGTGCAGCATACTGCAGTTTATGGAGGTTATCGGTAGTTGCAAAGCTCGTACCAGCAAAGTTGGCTTCGTAACCATAGACGCGATCGAGTTCGGTGGGATGTCCGACAGATTCGTGGATGGTCAGGAAGAGATTACTCGGTTTTAAGATCAGCGTGGTTTTACCGTCTCCTGTATATTCAGGCGCGTAAACTTTCTCGATCGCCTCATTGGCAATCCGTTCGACATTACCTAATAAATCTGCTTTGTCGATATGTTCGTAGCCGATGTTTAAAGGCGGACGCTCGTAGTTTCTACCCTTAGCATCTCCGTTAGCGATCGCCGTACAGCCCATCCCAGGATAGCTACGATACAAGGTCTGTTCGATTACCGAGCCAACGGTAGAAGCAAATATTTTGTCTTCCTTAGTAAAGCTAAGAAAGGAATAGGCTTTTTTAATTCCTTTGTCTTCATAACTTAAAAGTTGTTCGTTAAGATTGAGGAGCAATTCGGCTTTTTCTGAGATTGAGACTGTGAAGGGATCGATCGCAATTGGCGTAATATATTTATCTTGATAAGCTTCTACAGGCACAAGTTTGACAGGTTCTTGCTGAGTTAGACGGCTACCCTTGGCAGTTTCTACAGCCAGGTTAACAACTCTGGTAATTTCGGCGGGAGTAATACGGTGAGAAGCCACAAAGCCCCATGCACCATCAAGCAGGACTCGTACCCCAAAACCCGAACTAACATTGTCTGCCAGACGATTTAAAGAGCGATCGCGAGCCGATAATCTTTGATGACGATAGTGGCAGATGCGAATGTCACCATATTCACAACCAGCCTTAAGAATCGAGTCTACGGCTAGCTTGGCTAGTTCTTGGTTGGTTGTTTTAGTTAGAGCTTGTACCATAGGTGCAGGGAGAAAGTTTTAATTTAGATATATTTTAGACAATTGCTTTCGTTCTGTGACCGCAGCTAATAGCTACATTATGCAAAATTTTATATTTTACGATCGGCTGCTTTCATAGATATTTATTATTCTGCTTTCATCGTTTTCTCAGGATGTCTTGCCAAACTTGGCATAATAAAGACGAAAATATGTGGAGAAATTGTTTATTAATTCATCTGCCATTTCTAAACCAGTGCGAAAATTTTTGGATACGGCTTCTTTAAAAGTAAGATTGACTGTCGGCATTGCTGCAGTAACAGCTCTGGGTTTAGGAACTTTGGCAGTTGGAACGAGTATGCGAATGCAGCAAATTCTTATCTCTACCCATAAGGAGAATATGAAGTATGTTGCCGAGCGTTTTCCTCAAGATGTAGCAATCTATAGCGAAATGATTCCTCTGGAGAAAGGCGCGCAACGAGCGATCGATAGTCTTTCTACACCTGATAGATTAATTTGGATTAAAAAGTCTGATACTAATATAGTCGCTCAATCTAAGGCTTTAGAGCAGCAGAATATTGGCAAGACTCTACTATCGGTTAAGGATGTTCCTTTAATTCCCCAGATCGAGAACATAAACGGCAGCTATTGGTTGATGTGCGCTATCCATTTAAAGGTCAAAAATCAGAATCTAGGGAAACTCTACCTGGCTCACAATATTACCCAGGATCAAACGACGTTTCTCCACTTGATTCGGAGTTTGGCGATCGCCACGATAATTTTGATTACCGTTATGACGACAATTATTGCGGTTTATATTCATCGTTCGATGCAGCCTCTCAAGAGGATTAGCCGACTAACATCTAGCATTTCTGCAGATAAGTTAGACCAGGCTCATATTAATTTGGATCGAGCGCCCACTGAGGTTAAGGAATTAGCGGAAACGTTAGAAGAGATGTTAATCAGACTGTCAGAAGCTTGGGAACACCAACGGCAATTACTCAGCAATGTTTCCCATGAATTACGCACTCCTTTAACAATTATTTCTGGCTATATTCAAAGTACTTTACGTCGGGGTAGCAACCTCACAGAAATACAGACCGAAGCTCTAACCACGGCTGCTTCAGAAGCGGGTCGTACGGTTCAGCTTTTACAAGATCTACTCGATCTGGCTCGGTTAGACAGTAATAGAATGCAATTTGAACCTGAAAATGTACTGCTCAACGATTTGCTGGAAGAAGTGGTAGAAATGGCAAAACAGTATGGAGAAAGAGAGATAAACTTAGCCTTAATTCCAGATTTGGTGGCAATCAAAGCCGATAATCATCGTTTAAAGCAGGTTTTGCTCAATTTGATCGATAATGCTCTTAAATATTCCGAACCAGATACGCCTATCACAGTTAAATTAGCCTCAAGTAATAATCGGGCAATAATTCAAGTATGCGATCGCGGTGTGGGTATTCCTCTTCAACAGCAAGGACGCATTTTCGAACGTTTTTTTAGAGTTGATGAATCCCGAAATCGTACTGGTGGAACGGGTTTAGGACTATCTATTGTTAAAACCTTGACTGAAGGCATGGGCGGCACAATTTCAGTGCGATCGGAATTCGATCGAGGCAGCACCTTCACTCTCTCATTTCCACGCTCTAATTTTTAGGATTTTTTTTCTATTCTTGCCAGAAATCTAATATTTTTCTCTAAGCTACGCGATCGCCATGTTTACAAACTTCGATAATTTGGGGAACTACACCATCATCACAAACAGTAATAAAATCGGCTTCTTTACCTATTTCTAAACTACCAATTTGTCGATCTAAATCAATTGCTTTGGCTGGATTGAGAGTAATGTATTTAATTACCTCATATAGTGGCTTTTGAACCGTTCGACTAATGATAAATGCCGACTGTAGAAGACTTCTCGGCACATAGTCAGAAGAGATTATATCAACTAAGTCTAATTCTACTAATTCCATTGCCGAAACGTTTCCCGAATGAGAACCACCCAAAACCACATTTGGCGCACCCATAAGCACTAACAAACCATTGCTATGGGCTTCTTTGGCTGCTTCGAGAGTTGTCGGAAATTCGGCTAACACTATTCCTTCAGAAATTGCCTCACGGACATGATCTACTGTGGCATCGTCATGGCTGGCAAGAGAGATATTTTTTTTCTGGCTTAATTCAACCAAAGCTTGACGATTCTCAACTGCATATTTGCGCTGGTTGTCCAAACGCATAGCCACAAACTCATCCATCTTGGCTTCGGGTACGCCGTGTTTGTTCGTATAGTATTCTTTGTATTTCTGAGTATCAACAAATTGACGTTGACCAGGAGTATGATCCATTAACGACATTAAAGCTAATGATGAATGGTTGGTATAGGGTTCGATAATCTCGTATAGGTGTTCGTAACCTAATTCGCAACGCAGATGCAGTAGATGGTCGGTTTTGAATCTACCTGCTGCTTGTCCTTCAGCCACAGCATCAATCATGGCTGCATAGTGATGTATGCGTAGAGAATCATCTTTGGGGGTAACGTCTCCAATAGAAATCGCATCACATACCGTAGTTATACCCGAACTAATCATGTCGCGATCGTGATTAACTGCTGCCAATTCCAAGGGAAATCTAGCGCTAGGGCGAGGAGAGATACACTTTTCTAAATTATCGGTGTGCAGTTCGATTAAACCTGGCAAAAGATAGTTCCCTTTTCCATCTTGTCCTTGAGATACTATTCCAGGCTGGATATCGGTAATAACTCCATCTTTTACAGCGATCGTGCCTAGTATTTCTTCGTGGGGTAAGAGCAAGCGATAATTTGTGTAGATTTGTGACTGCATCTTGCTGGCTTTGTTGATATTACTTTGCAGTTTAAATGATTTACAAGCTAAATAAGCAGGTTAGTGATAGAAATCGAGGCATTGTTAGTAAGTTAGTCGATCGCTATTTGTCTTAGCTATAAACTCTGGGAATTTTTAAAATTCGTCTTGATATTTTGGTTCACAACGATCTGGCACATGACGATTGGATCGATAGAAGTTGAATAAGGCAAGGTGAGATTAATCGCTATTTTTTAATTCATAGCCAAGATCTAAACGTATAAAAAGATATAGTTGTTTCAGGATCTTCACCACAAATATTCACTCAAATTATGGCGCAATTCTCTCTTCAAGCCTGGAAAAGTATCGATCGCATTTATCAAGCTATTTTGACTATGTCTTTTATCAAAGAACTAGAGGCGGGTACTTTAGATAAACAAGTATTTCAGCAATACATGATTCAAGATGGCATTTATCTCGGTCAGTTTGCTCGCGTTTTGGCGATCGCTTCGGCAAAAGCGCCAACTCCAGATACGCAGCTAGAATTTGCTAATAGTGTACGGGAAGCGATCGTCGTCGAACGGGCGTTGCATGAGAACTTTTTTGCTGAGTTTGGCATTGAAGCCAAAGATGCTTTAGCCACAGAACCTTCTCCTACCTGCCTAAACTATACTAATTTTTTGATTGCTACAGCTTATCAGCATAGCTTTGCCGTTACGGTAGCTGCAATATTACCCTGTTTTTGGATCTATTTAGAAGTCGGCAAACACATTTACCGACAGGCAAACACCCAGGCTAATCTCTATCAGAAATGGATCGATACCTATGTAGATGTAGATTTTGAGACTTCGGTTAACTACATGATTCAGGTGGCGGATAAATCGGCTAGCGAGGCTTCTACTGAAGAATTGGATTTAATGAATCGAGTTTTCTATCGGGCATCGCAATTTGAATGGATGTTTTGGGATAGTGCCTATCGGCTGGAGAAGTGGACAATTCGCTAATAATGGAGATAACTATAAAGTCTTTTTTAATGCTAAAACCAATTAAAACTGTAGATGAAGCGATCGCAATAATTTATGAATATCAGGGCGAATCACAAAATTTTGAGCTGCCTATTTCTTTGATTTTGCTCGATTCAATGGGAATAAATATGACAATCATCACCGATCGCGTTTTGAGTAAAGGTTGGATACCTGACGGCTACGTAGAAAGAGACGAAGTGAGAATCTTCAAATATAAATAGTCAGATTATGCATTATTTATTAAATTCAGCCGATAGCTAAAACTCCAACCATGTTGCTCGAAGCCCAGAAATTTGTAAAAATTATGGTTGCAATCGCGTTTAATGCTAAAAGACAGGGTAGTTTTGTAACACGCAGCTTCAGCGCTAATTCTTAAAGCCTCTTTTGTCATTTGCTTGCCATAACCTTGGTTTCTATGACTGGATGAAACAGTAACCTAATCGAGCATTGCTACCTTGTCAAAGCCTAGATCTATCATACTTGGTGTGAAGAGTAAGCCAAATGTACCAATCGCAAGATCGAAGGGCGACGATTTATATCTGCGTAGAGATAATTCAAAACAGGTAAATATTTTTAGATAGCAACGATAAATTGTAGATTTACCAACTAATTGTCACTCGATTCATTAGAGAAACAAAGTGTTCTAAATTGGAAGTTGTCCAATCTGGTGTTTTGGCTAAATTATCTTAGATTCTTAATTTAGCTGCATCTTTGACACAAGAGCGATCGATAAACCTCAGTGCTTTTTCCTGTGGCGCTCAAAACCTATTTTCAAACGTTTTTTAGATCGAGCTTTACTGACAGGCTTCTGGCAGATCGTAATCAAAATCGGCTACAGGAATAAAATCATAGCCAAAACCAGAATTATCCCCAGCTTCTATCTTAACTAACTGTACCTTACCCGCGCGATCGCCTGTCGGTAAAAAGCTAATTTCTCCTGATGCACCCTCGGCGCTAAAATCTGGATTTAATAAAGCTTGCTGTACGCCTTCTCTGGTGGCATTCTCCTTTATTGCTGTTGCTAGAGCCATGGTTGCATCATATGCTAGAGCCGAACGCCAGTTTACTTTGCCTCCCCAAAGATTTATAGCCAAATCTCCAAAGCCAGTATCGGCATTTTTAAGATCCCAAGGTACTACCAGTACCATCTCCGCTACATTCTCCTGTCCGAGCTGCAGAGTACGGGGTTTGTATAAGCTATCGCCCCCAAATAAAGGCAGTTGACCCTGATTCATTTGCGCCATCAAAAATGTTTTATCTAGCGTTTCCACAGCATTCATCCCCGACGAATTGGGAAAAAAGGCGATCGCTTCAGCTTTTGCCTGCTTCATTTCGGCTAAAGCATTGACAATATTAAAGTCAGGCTGATTAAAGTTGAATTCGGCTACAACTACGCCATCTTGCTCCTCAATACTAGTTTTAAAGACATCCCGCATCGAGGTACTGTAGCTACTGGCGGAGTTAAACAGTACTGCCGTCTTGCCAAAGTTCATTTTGTCCACTACATATGTCGCTAAGGCATTTCCTGACATGCAGTCACTCGATACGGTACGAAAAACATAGCTACCGACGTTAGACAGTGCAACCGAGCTGCTGGTAGGAGACATTACGACTAATTCTTCCGCTTGGTATACCCGCGCAGCCTCTAAAGTGACGTTACTAGAAAAATGTCCGACCACACCTAAAATATCTGTATTTTGGCTAAATTCTTGGGCTAACTTTTGGGCAACTTCGGGATTGTTGCGATCGTTAGCAATAATTAGCTCGATCGGTTTACCATCGATCCCACCCGTACTGTTAATTTGAAACTGCGCTTGACCAACACCTCTCAAGATTTCCTGGGCGACATTAATCTCTGCGTCGGCAGGCACGGGAACGGCAATACTATAGGCAGGATCTTCACCAATACGAGCATTGTTGAGATAGATCAGCGTTTCTGGATCGTTACGCTGCTGTTCGAGAGTCGTTTCCCACATTGATACCGCTTGTTCGTAGTTGCCATTACTATAGGCAACCGCAGCAGCTTGTTTTTGGGTACTAGGGTTTGACCCTAACAAGATTTCCTCCCCCCTGCTGATTTTACCTGCCATTTCGCTCCGAGCAGATTTCGGGATAGAACTGCGATCGCTAACCGATCTCGATTGACAGCTAATATTAAGTAAACTTAAACCAATCATCAAAAGAAAAATTGCCGATCTTCTTTGCGCCATGAGTAATCGCCAAACATACTTGTATTAATTGTTCATTATCAATCATGAATGTCGCAAGTTCCAATAGTAAGAAGTTGATTTGAGCTATCGATTAAAGATCTTTCTGTCTTGACTTTAATCTGCGTTTCGGCAAACTCTGGTTTTGGTCGAATTCTCAATAGAAAGTAACCTTTTGTGTCTTGAGGAGATAGGGTATATTTTAGCTCGGTGATAATGCACCAGGTCAAAGGGAGACTAGAGCGATCGTACAGAGTAAAGTAGATATCAAATTGCTCGATAATTTTAGGCTTGGAGATAATTTGTAGAGTTTGTTGTGAATCTAAATAGTTATATTCAAAGTGAGTTGCAGGCGCACCCATGGGAAGATACTCGTTGCGCACAAAAGAGGCGGGGAGATAGTTACGAAACTTTAGGATAGTGTAGATATAGTAGTGAAGGCTGGAATAAAACCAGTTTTTCTGCTCGATCAAACTGTCATAATAGCTATTGATATCACTAGGAATATTGTAAGCTTCAACAAATGGCACTTCGTCTATTTTGACCGCAGGATAATAAATAGTCTCAGTCCGATTATAATAGCGAACTCCTAAAGAATATTTACCCGCAGGTAATTCAATTGTCTGCCATAAATTGTCTGGTATCTGTTCGGATTCGAGACGAGTAACTGTTTTATATCCAGGGAAACTATAGACTACCGCAATCCAAGAACGAGCCGATTTATTTGCAGTCGCTATATCGATGGAAATTGCTTTTTCAACTTTGAATGGACCTAAAGTACCAATAATTGCATGGGTATTCCATCTTGGTCCTTTGGTCATCATGACGGGCAAAATTAACGGCGCATTAATCATTTTTTCCGACAATACTCGCCACTGCTTTGCTTTGCTCTTGTTCAGCGCCAAATAGATCGTAAATAAAATCCCGATCGCTAATTTAACTATCTTGTTGAACAAGAAAGAAACTATAGCAGCAGGAATCTCCCACAATAACCAGATTGTACCCATAAGCTTATAGGCGATCGCGCCCAAACCAAATTACTATCTAAAACCTTACACTTAAATTAGTTATTAGTTATTAGCCTTGAGAATAAAAACTATAAATTTAGCTCGTTAGAAAAATCTTGAAGCTTAGTAAAAGAATATGCGCCCATCAATGCTCCCCATGTTCCTTTTCCCGTAGCAGGATCGATGCCTTTATCGTAAGTTAGCAGTTCATTTGCAGTAGCTTTGAAGCCTAGAAAAACTTGGAAACTAGTACCCTGATAATTAACCGTACAGGGTTCTTCTGTTACTGGAGTTGTCTCAAAACAGTAAGATCCATTGCCTAATTCCTGAGTCCCTACCTCAAGCGTACAGTTGGGCAAAAACTCGATCTTATCCGGGGTAATCTGTCCGAGCAAATTTCGATCTTGTCCCGCACCCTTCCCCGTAGCCAGATCTTTAAACATGTAGAATTCTACTTCAATATTTTCCCGCTGGCGCAAACGCAATATACGCGGACGATAGGGCTGTTCGAGCTTGAGAATATTAGCCTGTTCTGCAAAGAGGGTGATGCTATCTTCAGTAAAAATAGGCACTGGACGTATCCAGAGGCGCAAATTTACGTACCAAGCAGGCTGTTCTATCGCTTGGGGCTGATTGCTAAACTCTCCTGCTAAATAGGTGGCTAGAGCAATTAATTGAGGCGAAAAATTCATTTATGGTCAGAAATTGTTAATCCCGATCATCTTAGAACATTTAAAATTGAGGTGAGCTGGGGCTGGAGTTAATGATAATCTTGATTAAGACTATCTTTAGAAAAATTTAAGAGTTTGCTTTAACTGGCGATCGCATTTTTGACAGTTCTTATTACGGATAAAGGGTTTAACAGTATATAAATCCCATAGCAAACTGCCTTCAAAATATTTAATTAGCTACAAACAAAATTATAAAAATGCCTCAACTAGATTTAGAACGCCTAATCGATCTCGCCGAAGACGAACTTGCTGTATACAGTACCGATGCCCGCAAGATCGAAAAACTGCGGCGCAAAATCGGTCTTTCTCTCAATGCTCGACAGCAAAAAGAAATAAAGGAAGAACTGCTCGAAGTGATGCCTACAGGCTTTTTTGGCAAGCTAATTGAAGAACAGCGTCAGACTGTAGCCTTACCTTTTTGGGGAATTGCAGGATTGGGCTTACTGTTTGGCATTTCCTTTCGTCAGCCTGTCGATTTCTTAGCACCTGCTGCCTGTATTCCCATTGCCATCAACGTTCAGAAATGGGGCTGGAATTTACAGGCAAAAAGAATCTTGCTCAAAACCCTTGAAGAAATGGAAGAGCGTATGAAGCAGCCTGCTAAGGAAGAAAATGCATAAAGCATTACAAATGTAGAATATTTATATCCCTGTAGATATAAAGTAGGAAGTCAAATTTAATATTGACAAACATCTTCTACAATTTCTACTTGAGTTGAGGTTTCGGGCTGTTCTGAACTACAGAATTCGTCCAATTCTTCACTCAATTCTTCTAATTCTTGACTGACTTCTTTAATTTCTTTGCTGACTTCTTCTACAGCGTTGCCTTTTAACTCTTCAGTGAGATCGTTCAATCCCTGTTCGGAGATATCGACACATTTTCCTTCAACGCGAATATAAGTTTCGTAAGGACAGCTATTCTCTGCCTTGACGTAATGATTTGCAAACAAGGGCAAGCATAACGCGATTAAGGGCAGCGTGATCCTAATTTGATTAACTCTTTCTTTCGTAGCCATAATTAAACCTGAGCCAAGTAACATGCATGTGCTATTTATGCTCTAACTATGGTCTATTTTGAGCTACTTCGCCCTGATATAAATCACAGCAAAGAGTGATTATTTTAGTTTTGCTATTTATTTATCCCTTGAAAATACAGGTTGAAAATTTAGCGATCGCACTATCTCATAAATTCTTTAAGCAAAAAGAAAAAATGGTATAAGATCGAATGCCAATCAGACTGGCGAGAATAATTGTATTAACTTTGCTTTTTTTGCTCAAATTAAAGATATTCTGAGCTATTTGCCTCTATTTCACTAATTCTCGCAATACGTATTTCTGAACTGGAAACTCGTTCTTGGTCTAAATCTGAGTAACCCATCCCGCTTTCCTTAAATGTTTTATGTTCTCGAAGATAGAAGTAATAATGATACTCGCATTGCAGGAGGCAAAGATCGTCACGGTGAGAGTAGGTAAAGAGTTGTTCGCAGATGCTTTCTACTCGATTTTCAAAGCTATTGCGATCGCAGTCTGGTAAATGCTTTGCCGAGCGATGTGCATTTTCTAGTCCAAATTTGGTTAGGGGAATTTCATTATGAGGAATTGTTCCTAGCTGCCGTAACCAAAAATCAAACTTTGTAGATTTAAAAAGACTTCTACATTGGTTTAGTACGAGCTTAAATCGCTCAATCAAATCTATTTTGTCTTTAGTAAGCGCAATCTCAATCGAGTCTACTATTTGCTGCTTGTGAGTACTAAAATTCATATATAGACTAAACAGCATTAATTTTTAGTCGCTATTGGCAGAACTTTGCTGCACGATGGGAAGAACTTTGCTTGACTTCTCCTCTACCGTCAATTTCTCTTCAACTTCTACTACGGGTGACACTTCTTCTTTGGGGATCGTCACCTCTGGCGGTGCTTCTGCTGCTGCTTCAAATACGGCAACTGTTTCTACTTCTTCCTGTAAAGATTCAGTTTCTATATCATCCGTCCCTTCTTTGCGACTATCGCTCAATCTACGCAAAACACCGTTAATAAAGCGAAATCCATCCTCATCAGAGTAACGCTTAGCTAGTTCTACGGATTCATTGATGGCAACTTTTTCAGGAACCTGTAAATAGAGCATTTCGGCTACGGAAATACGCAAAATATCTCGATCTATCCTGGGTAAGCGACTAAGCTGCCAGCCAACTAGAACATTTTCAATTGCTTCTTCTATTTCTTGACGATAATCGTTGACGGTAACAATTAATTCTGTGGCGTATTCTCTTACCTGTTCTTTATTCGTAAGCTGCAGAAATTCGGGAAATTCGATCGCCATACCAACACGATTGATGGCTGCCTGAGAAACCTGCAGAGCCTCTTGGATCATCACCTTGGCACTATCTAAATCGCTGGCACGGGTTTCACTGTTTAACAGCCTTTCCTCTCCACGCTTAATCTCTGCTGAAGCTACTTCGAGATTGTCCTGTACTTCAATGGTTAAAGTGCGGATAGCTGCTAAAACGAGGCTGTCTAATTCTTCTTGAGCTAACTTTCCTTGTTTAGTTTTTACTTGACTAATACTCAGCAGAGCTAGTTCGCGAGCGATACTTCGGGGTTGTTTACGCAGAGCCATGATAAAAGCGATCGTGAATCAAAAAATAGATGCTCAACTGATTTTATCGAGCTTCGATTATTATACTGTCTTCGACTGACTTTCTTCTTCTACCGAAATCAATCCAGGCTGTTCGCCTACTAGGGCATCTTTAACTACAACTTTTTTGGGCGGTTCAGGAATAGAAGCAGGAGGTCTAACTACTGACTCTGGACTGACAATTCCTCCAGATATCAGTACTTTAAAGGCATCTTCAATCGTAATATCAACATCAATCAATTCCTGTTGGGGAACGATCGCATACCAGCCAGAAGTAGGATTGGGAGTTGTGGGGATAAATACGTTGATCGCATCTTCCTGAAGATGAGCCTGTAGTTGGGGACTAACTTTTCCCGTCACAAATCCCATTGTCCAAACTCCTTTGCGGGGATATTCAACCAGCACAACTCTTCTAAATTTAGTTTTAGAGTCGCTCAAAAGAGTTTCGAGGATCTGCTTGAGGGTTTTATAGACCGAACCTGCTAAAGGAATTGCCTGCAAAAACTGCTCGCCAAAATCTAACAGCCAGCGACCAGCGATGTTCCGCGCCATCAAGCCAATAATCAGAATACTTAACAGAGGAACTGTAAAGCCAACCGAAAAGTTGAGAACGTCGGTTAATAGGGGGTCTAATCCATCAAAAGGATTGATCTGCTTGGGGATACGGGTGAATAGATTAATTGCCCACTTGGCAGTAGAAACAGACAGCCAGATAGTTGTCGCCAAGGGGATAACTACCAACAGTCCTGCGATCAAATCGCTTTTTAAATCTTGCTTTAAACGTTGCAGCACAGAGCAGTTACTCTCCTCACAACTAAAATTTTATTATTGCACTCTTATATAAGTTGTAAAGCTTATGAACAATTGTTGCAACTATTGACAAATAAAAGGTTACATGCAAAATACAAAGTGATATTTCTCTGACATTAAGTCTAGTCTATAATTTTACTCTTCTAATTCCCGATCGCAACTGCGATCGGGATAATTTAGTTGAGACAATTTTAAGATGATGTTTAAAGCGAACTTAAACTTTGGTTACGGTTTCCAACAGCAGTTCTAAGATAAATAATGTTTGACCTAAATTTTTAGGTAGTCGTTGCGAATCTTTTTAGTTCAATCAAATTTTAGAATATCGAGGAAAATATAATGGCTATTTTGAACCAAAACGTCGAAGTTTTAGCAGATAAAACGGCTTTGATCGACCGAGCCTATGAAATTATTACCCAGCGCATACAAAAAGCGATGTCTTCGACTAGCTCCGCAACCGCCAAACAGGATCGTTTTACCATTGCTCTGTCGGGAGGAAGCACGCCCAAACAGCTATATCAAGCCTTTGCTAAAGCAGATTTGCCCTGGTCGAAAATACACGTGTTCTGGGGGGACGAGCGTTATGTTCGAGCCGACCATCCAGATAGCAATCAATTGATGGCGCGTCAGGCTTGGCTAGACAAAATAGATATTCCAGCAGGTAATATTCATCCGATGGATGTTACCGATGCAGATCCAGCAGAAGATGCCAAGCTACACGAAGCCAAACTAAAAGAGTTCTTTCAGCTCGAACAAGGATTTCCCAAATTCGACCTCATTCTTTTAGGCATGGGTGACGATGGACATACTGCTTCGCTGTTTCCGCAAACAGAAGCTCTATCCGTCAAAGATCGTTTGGTTACGGTCGGCAACCACGATGGTGAACCTCGGATCACTTTCACCGTGCCTCTAATCAATCAGGCAGCCTGTGTTATCTTCCTAGTGGCAGGTGCCAACAAACAATCCGCTCTCGAACATGTCTTTGCTCCTCAAGGAGACGAAACCCAATATCCTTCTCGTCTCGTTCAGCCGCAAGGGGAATTATTGTGGCTGTTAGATCGTTCGGCAGCAGAGGAACTATAGTAGATTGCTCTAATTTTTTCTGAACCAGCAAATTAGAGCATCATTGTGACTAAAATCCGCTCGTATTGGCTTTAAATGTAACTTCATCAAATAAACACACATTCCCTGGCTAATTTTCACCCTCACGATAGTATAGTGAGGTAAAAAAATACCTATGTCGGTAGCAGTGTAATAGTTACTTTTTAAACACTTATGATTACTTGCCCTAGTTGCAACCATCAAAATCCAGAAGGATCTTTGCAATGTGAAAATTGTTATACTCCTCTGCCAGCTAGTACTAGCTGCCCTAACTGCGGAGCTTCAGTGCAAACAGATGCTACTTTTTGTGGTCAATGTGGCTTTAATTTGCAAGCGGAAAATTCCTCCGTCGTAGCTTCTTTAGATGAAACTGCAGTTGCTTCATTACCCAATCTCGATTTGGAAGAGATCCCTTTACCCGATGAGATGCCACTATCGGGTAGTAATCCTAATGGCGACCTCGAAATAATGCCCGAAACTGCTGTTTCATCACCGATTCAAAGCCCTTGGGACACTCAAGAAGAGAAAGAAAATCAAACGACGGCTCAAGTAGCAGGATTACCAAGCGGATTTCCTGAGGTTGAGATACCAGAAAGTACAGACTATGTTCCCGATTCTTCTGACACTGAGTTTGCAGAAGCGTTACCTAGTCAAACTGACAATATGGAAGAGACCCTACCTTCTGAATCGCTAGATTTAGATCTTCTAGATAACTCGACTGATTTTGAACCAATAGAAACCGGTCGAGCAGCAGAACCTGAAGTGGAGTTAGAAATAGCCCAAAATCTTTCAGCATCTGCCGTTGGCATGGCTGGTGCAACCCAACTACAGGTACAAAAGGCGACTTTACTACATTTACAGAGCAACACCAGTATCGAAATTCCTGCAAATCTCGACGTGATTCATTTTGGCAAGCCGAATGGTCAGATTCCTCCCGACATTGATGTCTCTGGATTTCCTGATTCTGAAGTAGTATCGCGGGTTCATGCTGATATTAGAATTGAGGGAGATACTTACTATGTAGAAGATACAGGCAGCTCTAACGGTACCTATATCAATCATGCTCCCTTACAAAAAGGCAACCGTCATCGATTGAGAAGCGGCGATCGCATCGCCTTAGGAAAAGGAGATTTGGTAACCTTCATTTTTCAACTTAGCTGACGTGAATGTTGCAGCCTGTAATAAGAGCCTGAAAACTTAGTTAAGATTTAGCGCACTGTTAAACTACTAAGCAAGGTCAGATCCAAATCGTTGTTGGGGTCAATGGAAACTAGTTCGACTTCGTTTCCTCCCAGCAACAACCCAGCCAAAGCGCCCGCCCCCGCGCCTCCCAGAACTTCTAGCGCTCCCAAGTCGCCAAAGATTTCCGATAGTACAGCAGCAGCAGCGCCACCGATCGCCGCACCTTGAAGAATGTCCCCCGCATTCGCACCTTTTTTCACTATTTCACGGCGAGTAACTATCTGGGATTCCGCTTCAATTGATTGGCTTGTACCATCGGGAAAGACTATTTCGTCAGCGCTAAAAAAAGAGCCTGATTCAGCTTCGTCAGGTGCAATTTGCCCTAGAATTTCGCTGCCGTAAGGAATTAGAATATTACGGCGACTATCCTTAATATCAGCAGCCACAAATAGGGTGACGGGAACGGTTTCTTCTGGTGTGACGAGGATTTTTTCTTCGTCGTATTCGATTGGAATCGCAAATCCTTGAGGAATCGTGTTGGGAAGGACATTACGATTTCGACTGGGGGGAGTATAATCTCGGTTTCTAGTTGGTCTGGATTCGGGGAAAAGCTGCGCTTGAGCAGGGGCTATATTAACAAAGTTAGTGGCTGTTGCTGCTAAAGCCGAGAAAATCATCAAGCTGGAGGTAGCTATTTTGGTATATTTTGCGTTAAACATGACTAGGAAAAAAATATCTCGTGTAGATTAGTTATGAGCATTTGACGCAGAGCTAATAACCATAGTTCCAACTTCCATTCCCCCAACCGCGATCGACGCGCTTTTTTCGTTTAGTTTTGGCAGGTTCTAAACCTTTATTTACAGCTAATCTCCTAGTTGACTTCATGCTGGAATCCCCCGTGCGACCCAAACAATCTCAATCTATCCGACCCAAACGATCCAACCGAACGACCTTTGGCAAAAAGAAGAGGCTGGTTGTGCTGGTCTTGTTGTGTAGCTTTGGAGCGATCGCCTGGCATAGTTTCAATCGCTCATCCAAGTCTCAGCAGCCAACTCGCGCCGACTCTTCTCTGGTCAGTTTGCGGTCGCTTCCTCCGACAGCGCGTCAATCTCGGCTACGGTCTTTAATCGAGCAACAAGAGCGTGGCTTATCCTCTCAAGAATTGCAAGATCGCCACCGCGCTCAATATTTGCTAGCAGCAGATTTACTCCAGGCAGGAAAAGGCAAGCAGGCTCTTGGTTATCTCAAGGGCTTGGGTAACGAATATACTCTTTTGCGTCCTCAGATCCTGTTTAAAATTGCTCAAGCCTATCAGCAAAATAATCAGCCCAAGTCTGCTCAGAAGACACTCAACTATCTAGTTAAAACTTATCCAGATTCTCCTCTAAGTGCAAATGCTTTAGCTCTGTTGACAAACGATGAGCAGCTGCTCGGCGATCGCCTATTCGAGCAATTTTCCTATCATCCTCTAACTCAAGAACTCGCCCGTCAACGTCTTAAAGAAAATCCCGATCGATATGAGCTACTAATGCTGCTGGCAAAATACGATCGATCGCCAGATCTCAATCTGATTCGCGATCGCCTAGTATTGGAGTATCCCGCCCAGTTGACTCCCGATGATTGGGAAGTCATCGCCGACGGCTATTGGCGGGATGAGGAGCATCGTAAGGCTGCAGATGCCTATAGTTTGGCAACTCCTATTCCGCGTAATTTATATCGCGTTGCCAGGGGTTTTCATCGTAACGGCAATTTAGATACTGCCAAACGAGCCTATCAAAGGCTCCTGCGAGAATATCATGATTCAAGAGAAGCGGGACAGGCGCTAGTTTATCTTGCCAGTATTTCTAGTGGTGATGAGGCGGTAGTTTATTTAGAAAAAGCGATCGCTAAGTTCCCTGAAAACGCTCCCGAAGCCTATCGTTCTAAAGCGATCGTCCACGAGAAATTTAACAAACACGAAGCTGCTTTTGATGCGCGTCAAAAATTACTCAAAAATTATAGTAATTCTGCTTCAGTTGCGGAATACCGTTGGCAAAAAGCTCGCGCTCTGGCAGCAAAAGGTAATAAAAGAGATGCTTGGGAAACAATGCAGCCTGTGGTCAAATTAGATCGAGAGCTAGAATTTGGCGCGAAAGCCCTTTACACGACAGGCAAATGGGCAGACTCAATTGATGAACCTCAAGCAGCAAAACAAACTTGGCAGCAGGTAATCAAACTTTATCCTCAATCTTACTGGGCATGGCGCTCTGCAGTAATGTTAGGTTGGGATGTGGGTAATTTTCAGCAATTACGTTCCCTAAATCCAGCTTTAGACTTAAGCAAAACCTATCAGCCTCTTCCTGTAGGTTCTCCAGCCCTACAGGAACTATATCTTTTGGGACAAGATCGTGATGCCTGGCTGCTGCTTCAGTCAGAAATAGAGCATCCCCAACAAATCACCGTTAACGAGCAGTTTACCGAGGGAGTACTGCGTCTCGAACTAGGTCAGTATAGCGAGGGAATGCAGCAAATTTGGGATTTAACCAAACGAGAAATACCTCAAGAAATATCTCAGTGGCGAGCTTTAAGACAGACAGAAACTTACTGGCATAGCCTATTTCCTTTTCCTTATGAAGCTGAAATCTTAAAATATGCCCAGCAAGAAGAAATTAATCCCTTGCTATCGATTTCGGTAATGCGGAAAGAATCTACTTTTAATCCCACCATTAGTTCCTCGGTAGGAGCAGTGGGCTTGATGCAGATCGTACCGCCGACTGCAAAATGGGCTGCCGAACAGATTGGTATGTCTGAATATTCCCTAACCAATCCTGAAGATAATATCGAAATTGGGACATGGTATCTCAGCCATAATCATCACCGCTATCAGGACGACTCACTGTTGGCAGTGGCAAGCTATAACGCAGGGACGGGGAACGTCAATGCTTGGCTACAGCGCTATGACATCAATAATCGCGATCGCTTTGTCGAACAAATACCCTTTCCCGAAACCAAAGATTATGTTGAGGGGGTGTTCGGTAATTACTGGAACTATCTTCGTCTCTATAATCCTGAAATCCGTCAGAAGGTTGCCAAGTTGCGTCAGGGAACAAAACCAGCTTCTGCACCATCAAGGTAAAAGATGAGAAGTTTGTGTAGGTTGGGTTATTTTGTTTTCTAAGTCAATTGTTTAATAAGCAATTCGTCTTAACCCAACACCCATCAGATATTATCAATAAGCGAGAAACATATGCGTAAGTGGTTATACAAAGGGATTTTAGTTGTTAGTTTATTAAGCTGCACCGAACCGCTTTTGGCACAAAACAGAATTATTCAGCAAAGCAGCAGTAGAGCCACTGCAACAGGTAAGAATAATGTTGCGGCTAGTCAGGTAGAGCAATATGCAACTCAAAATGGTTCGGCTAATTCCCAGCAACGACTAACAATCGAGCAGTATGGATCTAGCAGTGCCACGGCTAATGGCGAAAATAACACTGTAGTTACCGATATTTATCAAGAAAGTCACCAGCAGGGGACGAGTTTTATTGGCGATCGCCAAAATATTCAAAGAGCGACTCAAAACAGTTCGGCAGCAGGACGCAACAATCGTGTTTTTAGTCATGCAAGACAATATAATTGGCAAAATTAAACGCTCGTGAATGTCTTAAATGCGAAAAGTTGAAGTTGTTCCCCATAACTCAGAGTGGCAGAATTTATTTCAGACTGAAGCAAAAGCGATCGCCAAAATTCTCAAACCAAATTCGGTTGAGATTTATCACATTGGCAGTACTTCCATTCCCAGTATTTACGCCAAGCCAATTATCGACATATTAGTAGCCGTTGAGGATATCGATCGAGTAGATAGCCAGAATAGGTCAATGGAAAATCTAGGCTATCGCGCGAAGGGAGAATTTGGCATAAGTGGTCGCCGTTTTTTTCGTAAAGATAATTCAGAAGGCAAAAGAACTCATCACGTCCATATCTTTGCTACTAATTCTGTACAAATCTCACGGCATCTGGCATTTAGAGATTATCTGACTGCTCATCCGCTTCTGGCGCAACAATACAGCGATCTAAAATGCGAGTTAGCACAAAAATATCCCCACGATATAAACAGCTATATGGATGGTAAGGATGGGTTTATCAAGGATATAGATCGCCAAGCTGCAAAATGGGATCGAACCAACCAATGAAGCGACCGTTAAACACAAGTAGATAGGCGTAATCATTAAGAGGGACGGGGGTAGCAGGAAAGAAATAGAAACTTTTTAGCTTATGTTTATTTAATTCGCTCCAGCTACTTATGAAGATGGCAACGATGCTCATTTGTAAAATGCTCATTCTCGATTAGCTGCTTTTTTTTTTGCTGGTTTCTAGCTATCGACTTTATCGATATAGACATTCATTGTATTTAACTGAAAAGCACCAAAGACAGTGGCAAAAGCGGTATCCGCTGCATCTTTACCCATGCCAATCTTGACCAGCCCATCGGTAGGAGCAAGACGAGTGGCATCAAAAATATACCAACGATCGCCAAGATAAGCCTCAAAACAGGCGTGAAAATCTGGGGGATCTAGCTTCCAAGCGTAGGCAGAAATAAATCTGGCGGGAATTCCCAAAGCGCGACAAAAGGCAATCCCTAAGTGAGCAAAATCTCGACAGACTCCTGCTCTTTCAATGGCAGTATCATATGCCGAAGTTTGAGAATCGCTGCTTCCTGAGATATAGTCGATTTTGCGATAGATCCAATCACAGATAGCTTCTACTCTTGAATAGCCAGGCTGGCATTCCCCAAACTCATCCTGTACTAGTTTCATCAGGCGATCGCTTTGACAATAGCGGGAAGGATATAAATAGGGAACGATGTTGAGAGGCAGATTCTCCGGCGATATCTCTTGTGCTTCGTCTGTACCCTTAGGAGATGGAGATAAATCGACAGTAGCCTGATAGTCAATAACTAGTTTGCCTGTCGGCACAATTAAGCGAAAGTAGCTGTTCTCGCGATCTCTATATTCCTCTAGCTTACAATCGGGAGTAATGTTCAAATTCTGAGTGATAATTTGCTGATAGCTGTTTTCTAAGGCACGAATGTTAAAGAAAAAGGTGCTGTCAGCCGAAATATCGTAGTCTAAATGGCAGCCAAGCTTAAAATTCATTTTGTTTGGTAGTTGATAACAAGAAAATATTACAATCGAGCAGTTATTCTGGCTGATAACAGTCACTATAGGTTGCGCAATTTTTGAACACATCCATCCCCCGGCTTAGGACAGGTGTAAATAAGGAGCAAAGCTAACAAAATTAATCAATTCGATCTCAGTCGAAAGATGGATGGAATTATGCCATTAGTTTGGCTATTTTAGGGATAATCTTAAATTTAAAGAGGTTAATAAAAAATGAGTATAGAAGATAGAATTAACGCTACCGCTAAAAACATCGAAGGAAAAGTTCAAGAAGCAGTAGGAGAAGTTACAGGCAATCCTCAAGATAAAGCTAAAGGCAAAGATAAGCAGGCCCAGGCTAATATTCAGCACAGTGTTGAAAACGTTAAAGATAATATTAAAAAAGCGATCGACTAAGATCTTATTCGCTTAATGCTGCTATCCGAAGGAGGTTTTGCCAGACAAAGCTTCCTTTATTTTTTGAGTCAGACATTGGCGATGCCAATCCCTGCTCGATCGACAGCTGTACAAGGTGGGCGTTTCCCACCTTACTATTTGGGTTTACATTTATCCGATCTGCACCACTAATTTTTTTGATTTATTCAGTTTTCAAATTTAGCTCTGCTTTATTGTTCGGTTGGAAGCACAAATCTGTTTTCATCAAGCTTTTTTGTTCCCGGCTCAATACCCAATTAGAGCGCTCTACTTTTAAGATGAAGGCTGAAATCTGCTGATTTTGGTCATATTATGTACCCACCGTAGCAACTGAGCCACCATCAACTCGATAATTTGAACCAACTACGTAGCTGGACTGTTGGGAACAAAGAAAAGCAATCACGGCAGCTACTTCTTCCACTTTTCCTCGTCGACCTAGTTCGATGTGAGGGCGTTCTTCTTCCAAAAATGTTTCTACTGCTTTTTCAAAACTGATTCCTCTTTCTTCAGAGCGTATTTCCATCATGGCATTGGTCATGGGTGACTCGACATAGGCAGGAGATACAGTATTAACTAACACCCCATCTTTGCTATAGGCTTTAGAAAGATTCTTGGCTAGGTTAAGCACGCCCGCTTTTGCTGCACAGTAAGGCATATCGTCGATATAGGGATTTACGGCATCCTCAGAGCCGAGCAGAATAACTCTACCCCAACCTGTTTTTCGCATAGAGGGTATGAAAGCCTTACAGACGCGCACAACGCCAAAAAAGTTGATTTCTAGGGTGTCGTACCAGTCTTCTTCGGTTAACCCCAAAAAGTCTCCCGTCGCGCCAGTGATACCCGCGCTATTAACGAGAATATCAACCGTTCCATAGTGGTCGAGAATCTTTTGTTTTGCTGCTTCAACTTCTTCTACCTTAGTCATATCAGCCACAACCGCTATTGCTTCGGTCTGTTTGGATAATTCCTCGGCAGCCTTCTGTAACTTCGCCTCTGTCCTGCCTAATAAAGCTAGCTTGACCCCTTCAGCAGCTAATAAATCTGCGGTAGCTTTACCTATACCCGAACCACCTCCAGTAATTACTGCTACTTTATCTTTAATCCCAAAATCCATATCTATCTCTGCAATAAATTAACTAGCTAACGTTAAATAACGTCTCTGTCCGATCTTACTTTTAATCCATCGCAATTGATAGTCCATCCTGTTGAGAGGGTATTGCTTTCAAATTCTTGATAAGCATGAACGATCTGTAGAGAGAGCTTCTGAGGGAAAATTGGCGATCGCATCTGGTAAATCTCCAGCGTGCCAAATTTTTTTGCTCTTATCTCGATCGAATATTGGTGATAGAGACGCGATATATCTCGTCTCTAGAGGGTTTAAGAATTTTACGCATAAATGACAGATATCATGCGGATTTGTAAACAGGTAAGGTCTGTTTCTATTGGGAAAGCGATCGCAACTTAAAATGCCGATATGCTGGAGATAGTAATTTTGTTTGGCTTATTCGGGATGCAGCTTAGAGCTATAAAATCAGGAACGATCGCCAATATTTTTAACTCGACTAGCCAGAAACAGTTAAGCGATTTGCTTCCTGTTCGATCGCTTCAAACTGCTCGACCAGAGGCATAATTTTTTGTTCTTCCTGATCAACATAACTGTAGATATTGGCAAAGTTGCGCTCTATTTCTTCGTAAATAATATCTAACTTAGAATTTAGCTTGGCAGATAGCTCATTTTCAAAACGGGCTTTCTCATTATCTAATTTCTCCTCGAACTGTTTGATAATCTTGCGTTTTTTCAGTACCAAAGTCCCCCCTGCGAATACCAAACCTACTCCCGCAAAAGCAGTACCGATAATATCTAATAGTACTATTTCTGTTAGAGCTGCGATCGCCGTTCCCGCAACGGTAGCTGCACCACCTCCGAGAAACCTGGGAGCAACGCTGGCATTCACTGATTCAATAGAGTGGAGAAAAGATTTGTCGTCTAGAAGAGTCGCAACTTTTTGCTGTACGTCTTCGACTATTTCCTGACGGCTTTCGAGAGTATTTACGGTAATAGCGTTAGTAGTTACGTGATTAATTTTAATATCCTGGAGATCGTCTACAAGGCTTTGCAATAAGTCTCTAATTCCGCCGACAAAGTGCTTGATGCCGTCTTGAGATATTTCTCCCAAGGAAGCTCTTAATTCGTTTTCGCAGCTTTGCTTGAGTTCATCCATCCAGGTGGGAGCAGATTTTTTGGTTCTAAACAATACTGCAAACGAGCCTTTGACCAGGGTGAGTAGGGATAGCCGTTCGCGGAAGTCTTCCTTGACCCTGGCGGTAATTTTGTCGTATTTAGTTAACAGTCGATTGATCAAAGATTCTAGTTCAAAACCCGACTGACGCTTATTTTGCAGCAGCTTGGTTTTAATCTTGCTGACGATTGCCCGATCTGTAATCAGCTGATGCTGTACCGTAACCAAGTCTTTTCTCAGTAAGTCAATAATTTGCTCGCTAGTTTTTCTGACTCCCTGAAGTTTCAATCTTTTAGTGCTGCCATCCTTGAGAGTTTGCTGAATATAGCTTCTAACTTCTTTAAAACCGCTAATGTCCTGTTCGCCATTCACTTCCCACTCCACAGAGGTAGCAAAAACGATGGGGGACTGAATACCCTTTTGAATCGCCAATTCCGCCAGCTTTTCTTTATTCTTGGCTAACTCTTCTGGTTTGGCTAGATCTGCCTGCTGGAGAACAAAAACTACTTTTTTGCGCCATTCACTGTTTACATAGTCTAATAGCTCCCAAGCGCTGCGAGTGTAAGGATTCTTGGCAAAAAAGACAAAGAAAATTAGATCGCTGTTGGGAATAAATTCTTTAGTAATTTCCTGGTGATTCTCAACAATAGTATTCGTCCCAGGCGTATCAACTACCGAGAGAGTTTTGAGAATTTCATTGGGCAAGCCGACCTTACGTAAATACTGGCTGACGGGTTTTTCATACTGCTCCTGACTGTAGACAAGCTGCTGAATTACGTCGGTACAGGGATCGGCTGCGGTTTTACAGATGTCTGACTGAAGCAAAGCGTTGACAAAGCTGCTTTTCCCCGCCTTTACTTCTCCCACCACCACGAATAAAAATGGCTCATTGATATTAGCTCGTAAATTACGAATCGTTACCTGAAGCTGCTGATTATTAATGTCGGTAGCAAATACCTGGAGTCGCTTTAATAGATTATCTAAACTTGATTGATATTGAACCAAGGCTGGATCGACAATTAGATTATCCATTTTTAATAAATATTAAGTAATAAAGGGCTATACCCTGATATAGAAAGCAATTAGAAATAAGATTATCTCGATCGCAATAGCTTGAAGCTCCGAGTCTTAAAGAATGCTATCTTCAACTCAAGAGTATAAAAACAGCAAAATAAATGAGTCCTACTAGAGCAGTATTGTGTGGATATTATGGCATGGGTAATGCAGGAGATGAAGCATTATTGATGTCACTGTTACAAATGCTGCCCGAATCGGTCGAACCAATCGTACTGTCGGGAAACCCCAAAGCTACTAAGAAAAGTTACGGTGTTTATAGTTGCGATCGCAAGTCGACTTTTACCTTGCTCAAAGTTCTACAGCAGTCGGATATATTTATTTGGGGCGGGGGAAGCTTGATGCAGGATGCTACCAGTCTTGCCAGTCCAGTTTACTATGCGGGATTAATGGCGCTGGCGCAGCAGAGAGGACTCAAAACGATTGCCTGGGCGCAGGGCGTTGGTCCTTTAAACAAGTCTTTTACGCGCTGGTTGACCAAACAGGTGTTGTTAGGCTGTGATGCTATTAGCGTTAGAGATGGCGCTTCGGCAAAGCTTTTGAGCGACTGGCAGATCGAACCAGTACTTGCCCCCGATCCTGTCTGGGCATTAGCTAGCGAAGCTGCCCCCGCCCTACCCGATACTGACAAGCCGATAGTAGCGGTGGTGTTGCGATCGCATCCTCTATTAACCAAGCAGCGTTTGCAAACTCTAATCCAGGCGCTAAAAGACTTTCAGATTCAAAGCAATAGCTTTATTTTACTTCTGCCCTTTCAGCCAGAACGAGATATGGCGATCGCTAAACAAATATCGGCTCAAATAGAGTCAGACACCAAAATCCTCACTATTCCCAATCCCAAACAGTTAAAAGGCTTGTTCGAGGGGGTAAAAATGACGATTGGCATGAGATTACATAGCCTAATCATGGCAGCAGGTTCGGGATCTAACTGTTTTGCCCTAAGCTATGACCCCAAAGTTACACAACTGATGTCCGAGCTAAATATGCCAGGATATGAGCTACAGACATTACCAAATGAGTCTAGGACAATTGCTGCTGCTTGGTTAGAACATTTAGAACAGCCCCGGGCGATCGAGCAGATTAAGATTGATTCTCTGGTAGATCGAGCTTTAATCCATCAACAACTGCTTCAGTCAGTAATTTTAAATAATTAATATAGCTTGGCATTTTTAGATGCAAGGTTTAAGCTGTACCAAGGCAAATCTAAAGCAAAAAATAAGAGATAAGCTATTCATTAATTTTATATTTATTTTGCATTTAAAAAATGTTGCAGTTCCAGCAGCATAAAAACAATTAATACATATTAATTAAGAGAAAATACCGACGTTCTTTAGATTTAACTGTTGCTATATTCTTAACTAATAACGAGTTCAACTTATTATGAACGAAGCCAACCACAACGCTAATTCATTCGATCCTGAATCTATTTGGTTTGATGACCAAAACGAACAGCAGTCTGAAACTAATACGGCGTTCGAGTCCAATTCGACTATAGATCCGGCATCTCCTTCAGAAGATTCAGATCTACTATCAGCCAAAATGGATTGGCAGAGGGTAGCCCATAAACTACGAGAATACAATCGTAAGCTACTCAAAAAAGTATTTCGTCTCGAACAAGAGCTAGCGGAGATCGATAATAAGTTCAATAAGCATGTCGAGAAATCAAAAAACACAGATTCGCTTTTAGTGCGTCAGGCAGATGAGCTAGAAGAATCTCAAGCCAAAATTGCTTTACTAACGGAAAAGCTAGCTAACTCTCAACAGCAGATTGAAACTCAAGAATTAGTAATCGAGCAGGTATCCGAACAGCACGAACTGTCTCAACAACAGACGGCTCAGTTAGAAAGAGAATGCACTCTGCTTCAAGAAAAATACAATCAAAAAGCATACGATCTAGTAGCCCAAGAGCAGGAGAATCAGGAGCTACAGAGCGAACTAGACCGACAGCAACATAGCGCCCTACAGCAAGAAGCCGAACTCAAAAGATACCAAGAAGCAGCATCTCGCAAAGAAAAGGCGGTAAATCGCAATCAGAATTATCCTCACAATCGCTTTATTCAACCTTGGTCAACTACGACAATTCCCGAACCAAAAATTGCTCTGCCCAAAACCAAAATTCAGGCAGTTCAGATGAAGAAGACATCCTTGACCTCTGCAGAAACAATTAGAACCGCCGATATCGCTACTTGGTCGACTTCGGTAGAATCTCGTCAAAAAGCGAAAAAATCCGAATCATCTCCCTCCCAGGCTACTAAAGCAAAACAGGCTAAAAAACCCCAGTCCCTTGCAGCAGTAGATCTACCAACTTTTCCTCGCCCTAAGTAAGCTGTTAGGTATTTAATTGGACTAATTGATTTTGACTGAATGACTGAATGACTGAATGACTGAATGACTGGATGACTGGATGACTGGATGACTGGGCGAGGGTTAAATAGTTTGTGGCACAGTTCCAAAGCACGCAATATACATCTTAAATGCACCTCAGCACAGCGAATATCAATCTGCTCCCAAAATGTTGCTCTAGATCGCCACTATATTCCGTACGTTAAAGCATACTTGGGCTGAATTAATGTTGCTATTTATACCAAACAGGTTAGACACAACTTGCTATGTTCATCACATGGGGATTGTAGATAATGTATAGCAATTTGCCAGAAGAGAAAGTATGCGAATCGAGCAACTGCAAGCCTTTATTGCGATTACGGAAACGAGAAGTTTTGGGCAAGCAGCAAAAAAATGTGGTGTAACTCAATCAACTATTAGTCGGCAAATACAGTCTTTGGAGCAGGATTTAGGGCTACCTCTGTTTCACCGCAGCACCCAGGCAAAATTGACCCTTGGAGGAGAGAAGCTTTTACCTCGCGCTCAAAAAATATGTCAAGAGTGGCATAAAGCAAGTAAAGAATGTGCCGATTTGATTGAGGGAAGACAGCCCGAACTCTGTGTTGCTGCTATACATTCTGTCTGCGCCCACTATTTGCCACCAATTTTGCAGCAGTTTTGTTTGGACTATCCTGAAGTTCAGCTAAGAGTTACCGCCTTGGGAAGCGATCGCGCTTTAAAAGTATTGAGAGATGGCTTAGTCGATCTGGCAATCGTCATGAACAACCGTTTCTTAACCAACTCGGCTGAAATAGAACTGGCGGTACTGTACGAAGAACAGGTCGATGTTTTAATGGCAGCAGAACATCCTCTGACACAGTTCGATCGGATTCCCCCCTCAGAGCTAGTTAAATATCCTCAGGTAGTGTTTAAAGACGGCTATGGGATGCAGCGCTTAGTACAGGCATGGTTCGAGCATCAGAATGTTCAGATCAAAACGGCAATGGAATTAAACACCCTCGATGCGTTTCGAGGAGTTATTCGCCAGGGAGAAATGATTGCTCTACTACCTCACAAAGCTCTAACAGATTCTTATAACGATATAACTTTAGCAATTCGTCCCATCCAACCACCAAAACTAGCAACTCTTGAGAATGAAGTAGAAGCTGCCAATCTGCTTTCCCGTCAGGTGGTAATGGTAACAACTAGCGATCGCCTAATGATTCCTCCCATTGCCCATTTCTACAATTTAGTAAAAGATTTTGGCAAACAAACAAAATTAGAACAATCGCAGCTAATCGAGAGATAATTAAGCCAAGAAAAGATCTTAAACTGTGTCCCGATCGCCGAGAAAGTTAATACTACAATGAGCAATGAGTTTCGAGAATTATTAGTCAAAGTCGGTAGCGGGACTCACACCAGTAAGCATCTCACCCGTATTGAGGCAGCCAAAGCAACGGAAATGATGCTACAGCAAACAGCTACTCCAGCTCAAATCGGTGCTTTTGCGATCGCCCACCGTATCAAACGTCCAACCCCCACAGAATTGGCAGGGATTTTGGACACATTCGATCGCCTAGGAAACAAACTTACTCCCTGTCCTCAACACCAGCATCAGCCTGTAGTTTTGGGTACTCCCTATGATGGGCGATCTCGTACCGTTCCCGTGACGATAATTACCGCGTTAATTTTAGCTGTTGCTAATGTCCCTGTAGTTCTACATGGGGGGGACTGTATGCCAACAAAATATGGTCTGCCTCAGATTCAGATTTGGCAAGAGTTGGGAGTAGATTTTTCGGGGCTGAACTTAGCCAGCGCTCAGAATGTTTACGAGCGTACCCAGATTGGCTTTATTTATCTTCCCCAACACTTTATTGCAGCTTACAAATTCGTCACCTTTCGAGAGCAGATTGGCAAGCGACCTCCTTTTGCTACGGCTGAATTAGTTTGGTGTCCGATTAAGGGCAAAGTGCGCTTAGTCGCAGGATTTGTCCATCCTCCTACAGAGGAGCGTTTTCGTGAGACTTTCCAGCTTCGAGAAACGCAAAGCTATACCTTAGTTAAAGGTTTAGAAGGTAGCTGCGATTTGTCTCGCAGTCGGACGGGAATTATTGCTTTGGGACAAGGAGATCGGGATTTCGAGCGATTATTGCTCAACCCAGGTGATTATCAGCTTAATGGTTCTGATGTGACGTTTGAATCTGCCGAACGAGCGATCGCTCTCATTGGTGAAACTATTCAGGGTAAGCACAATCAACTTTTACCTTCAGCAATTTTAAACGGTGGTTTTTATCTCTGGCGCTTTAATATTGTTCCGACCCTAGAATCAGGCTTCAATTTGGCTGCAAAAATGCTCGACAGTGGCAAAGCTGCCCAAAAGCTATCGCAATTAAGTTCTGCAATCTCTCAATCGGCAGGTAGCCAGTAATTATGGAATTGGCAGTTAAGCTCAAGCTAATTAAAACATTATCAAACCAAAACGTTGATGTCTGCGTTATTTCTCCTCATGAGTTTTTGACTAACCACCAAGAACGACTATTGCCTGATTGGCAAACAAAGGTTAGCTATCTAATTTTAGTTCTGCAACAGTCTTCTCTGTCCCTAAAAAAATCAGCTCCTCAAATAGCCTTAGAAAAAAAACTGCTGCGAGCAGAATTCATGCGTTTTGGTTGCGATCTAATTTTTGCACTTCGGGATCTAGGATGTGAAAGCGACTTGTTCGATCCCCGTACGGGCTACCCTCTCTTAGCTGACCCAGGCATGACGTTTGACGATAATGCTGCTGTCAAAGCTTTACTCGATTATCCCCTGATTAACTATGAAGGATGTTCTCTAATTAACCATCCTGCTTGGGAGCATAATGTTTATCCTGGTACAGTTGCGACGGCTGCCAATCTCCAACAAATTGAGTCATGTTTGAAAATGGCAATAGATCGGCAAAACTGGTTCTTGAACTGTTAATAAATCGCCAACGATCTAAGCAACAATTGCGCTTCACCAGGTATTTTTTTTTCTAACAGAAAGTGTTACGATCCAGATTGAGATAAAGATCGGCGATCCAGTTCGTATTCAGTATTGATAGGTTTTTCCCGAAATTTAAACTCTCTACATCTATTTGCATTCAGGAGACATTCAGTTCATGTCAATTTACGTCGGTAACCTCAACTATGAGGTTAGCCAAGAAGATTTAAGCGAAGTATTTTCAGAATACGGTAAAGTTAAACGAGTTCATCTTCCTACTGACCGTGAAACAGGTCGCAAACGTGGTTTCGGCTTTGTAGAAATGGAAACAGAAGCGGAAGAGGACAAAGCAATTGAGACTTTAGACGGAGCCGAGTGGATGGGTCGCGAGATCAAAGTCAACAAAGCAAGACCCCGTGAAAATCGAAGCTCTTTTGGTGGTGGTGGTAATCGCGATCGCTTCTAAGCTTCTAAACTAAATCGAAATTGCGCTTCTGGGGGGCAACTAGGTTATCATACTAGCAACCCGCAGAAGCGTTTTACTGTGTAATGAGGAAATCAGACCTAAATGGCTAAACGTCGTAACGCGAAAAAAGAAAAAGCAGCCCGTAACAAGATCAATGCGCGCAAATTCCGTAAGCAAACTAGCCGTTATGGAAATCGTGGCAGAAGAAACTATAACAACGGTGAGAACAAAGAGACATCAGAATCTGGCAATAGCTCTGGTAACTCTAGTGACTCTTCTACAAGCAGCAATAACAGCAACAGCAATTCAAACTAGTCAGCAATCTGTCTATATTTAGATCCTGCTAAGGTTGGGATATCGCGACCTTGGCAGGATTTTTTTTGAATTTACACCAACTCGGATTTTGGATCGAATCCAAATGAAGAAGCGAAGAGATGAGGAAGCGATCGCGTAACGGCTCTGCTACGGTAGTTTTCAACTCCCCAAGTCCTTAAGTATTCTATTCAACAATCCAGAGAAAACATTCGTAGGTTGATAGCTAACGACAAGTCACTGCAGTTAACAGTTTCAAAGGTGTAAGCTTTTTCAACAGATCCAATGCAGCTCGATCTCGCACGAATAGCGAACCGACAAAACCGAGAGAATTGATCGAGATATTTTGAAAAGATTCTTGCGATCGCGGTACGAGCATCATCCACTCTTTAGTTGCTAGGAAATTATACGCTCCAGGCTGCGTCTGGGTATCATCATCAATTTCCAAGCCAACGTAATCTAGTAATGCCCGATATTTTTGAAGCATAATTTTAGCGATCGCCTCGGCTGAATCGTTACCGCCCAGATTTAGGCGAGCGATGCCGTGACGAAAGGGAAAACAGCCTAATTTACCCAGATCGTCTGTAAAAGTTGTTTTGGCGATCGCTGACTCTAAGGGGTTGTGGATAACGTTAGGCAGCAGAGGTAGGGGAATAAGCTGTAAATGTTTGTGGCTTTGAGATGCTCCAGCAGTTTTGCCTCCATTGAAAAATGCCAAACCATCTATCTCCTGTAAACAGTAACCCAGGGCAGAAAAGTCCTCTAGGTTTAGTAGATCGGTTTGGGCTTCAAAAGCGCGGGTGACAATCAGCAGGTGATTATCTACTACGTTGAATTTGTTCAGTAGGCAAATATGGGAGTCAGAAAGATTGCCGACGAACAGATCGTCTTCGTAGGGTAGGAACGGATCGATCCTTTTTCCCGTCTTATTTTCCTGCTGATGCTGTTTTTTAGCAGCCTGTTCTTTACGGGCTAAGTTAGACAGGGTGCGGACGACAAAAGATATATCTTGTTGATGGATCAAATGATATTCAGTTTCAATTGACTTGAGCGCCCCACACTGCCGAGCAGTTTCAGTCGTTTTGAGTGTCTTTAACCAGAGAGTACCAGTTTGAAGTATAGATTTGCCTGGGGAGCGATCGAATTCTTCCATTTTTGCACTGTTCATTGCTGTTGCTAAAAATGATGCAGATTACTTATATGACTTTTTTAAGCAATGGTAACTTCTTCAGACAAGTAAACATCTTGGATAGCTTAAAATAGCTTGATTCCTTCGGACATTGAACGCTAAAAAGTTTTTCTACCAGAAATCAAGCCACAGTCACCAGCCCGTTTATTAATTGCTGCCGTACGTATCGCATCGACAAAATCATTATCCCCCGATGAACCTCCAGAATCGATCGAATCGCTGCGTCTTGCATAGCAGTTGAGAACCCGATCGCGAGTAAGATCGCTATAAATCTTGTCATCCATACGACCATGTTTTTTTTCGTAACTTTAGCAACAGCCTGATAACTGCCGTTACATTTGGGTAACTTTTGTTTGATAATGCCCGCTTCGATGGTCACTCTCAAATGGTTAGCCTGTCCCTTCAAATCTACTGCTAAGTGATAGTTTTTATCCTGTTTGACAACATCGTTCCCTAAATAGCACCACAAGATTGTTGCCATGCCTAATTGGTTAGCGCGAGCAAAAGCCTTACTTGTCTCTATCTGTCTAGATGATTTGGTCGAGCCGAAATAAATAGTCGCAACCACGGCTACAGCGTCCAAATTCCAGGCTTGCTCCACTAAGGCAAGGATAACTTCATCAAGCGGATTAGGATAGGTTAAAAGCTTATTGTGATTGAGCTTAACTATAAAGGGAAGACGATGAGCGTATTTATGAGACATCATGCCCAAAACGCCCAGAGCTGTCGCCACCGCATTACAGCCACCTTCAATAGCCAGTTTAATAATGTTTTCGGGGTCAAAGTAAATTGGATTGGGGCAAACGAAGCAGCTCCAGAATGTTCTATCGCCCGTTCGACGGGTAAAATAGACATGTAACCCCTATTCGCTAATCTGCCTGCGGAATATAGCTGTGACAAGGAGCGAAGCACTTGAGAACTGCGACCGCTATTGATAAAGATTCGTTCGATAAAATCCGATCCAGATAGATGCAGACTATCCGTTGAAATCTTGGCTTTATAGGTTAATAAATTGTCGGCTCTATTACCTAACAAGGATACAAAACTTCAAGCAACAGATTTGCTAGCAACCATGACTTTGTCTGAGTGAATAGACGAGCTTTGTCCTTATATTATGGATAATTTACCATTACAAATCGGCAATCCTGAGTGATTTGCTGTTTTAATGCTTCAACCGAAGCGAATTTTTGTTCGGGGCGGATAAAATCGATAATATTGACTCTCAGATTTTGCCCGTATAAATCTCCAGACCAATTGAGCAGATGAACCTCAATCGTTGGCAATTCTCCCGCTACGGTGGGACGACAGCCAATGTTCATTATTCCCTTAAGGATGGTGGTGGCAAAGAAAACATCCACAGCATAAACCCCAAATCGGGGCAAAAACTTTTCGGGAGCTACTTCTAAATTAGCGGTAGGGAAGCCAATTGTCCGACCGAGCTGTTTTCCCGTAACCACTTTGCCCCAGAGACTATATGCCCTGCCTAACATTTCGTCAGCGGTACCTATATCTCCCTCTGTTAGCGCTTGACGAATCAGAGAGCTACTCACTTTAACTTCTTCCGCACTAAAGTTTTGATAGGTGTGCAGGGAGTTAAGCTTGACCTCCATATCATAGTTAGCTGCCAAGCCGATTAGATCTGCCCCCGTACCCTTTCTTTGGTAGCCAAAGCGAAAATCCTTGCCAACACAGATTTTTTTTGCCTGTAACTGTTCGACCAGGATCTCTTTTACAAACTGTTGGGGAGAAAGAGATGCCATATCGCCATCGAAAGGCAGCAGGATTAGCTGCTCTATACCCAGGTCTGCCAATAGCTCTGCTTTTTGGGGAATAGGAGTCAATAGAGATCGCTTTTCACCTGTAAAAAACTCACGGGGATGGGGGGTGAAGCTAACTACCGAGGGATGTATATGAGGCTGCAAATCTCGATCTACCGAATCAATCAGCGATCGCAACACAGAACAATGCCCTTGATGAATACCGTCAAAGTTACCAAGGGCGATCGCTGTAGGAGTTTTAATTTGTTCGCTTGCAGATACTATTAGCACGCTTTACATTTTGACATAATTTAGGACTACATGCAGGATTGCGATTGATTAAACAGCGCAATGAGAATAGTAAATCTCAGTCGTGAGATGGGAACTATAGCCCTATAGAAAGTTTTAAATTACATCATGGCAAAGTCGCAGTATATTTCCTGGGCAACAGTTTTATTGATTTTAAGCGGAACGAGCATCGTCGCTCAAGCTTCAAGTATTGATAACCAGCCCAAATCGCTTCAGATAGCCCAGAAAAACAGCGATGATGAAATGATTGATGCGATACAGAGGAGAGAAAAAAAAGTTGAGTCGGGTTTAAATAAAATACGTAAGCTAACGGGGACAGAAAAAAAAGGCGAACCCGAACCTCAAGAAGAGGATCTCGATCCAGAGGAAACGATCGATGCTCTTCAAAATAGACAGAAGAAGATTGAAAATAAGGAGACGTTAGAGGCGCTTCAAGGAAAAAACCTGAATATTGAAAGTTTAGAAGAGTTAGAAGTTGTTCGGAATGTAATCGAGAATCCAGATTTTAGCGAAGAGGAAATGCTCGGTATTTTGCAGGGACAAGATATTGAGATTGAGAACCTCGAACAGCTCAAGCAGTTACAAAAAATGCTGGTTCAGAAAGAAAGCCTTATCCCCGAATCTGGCATATCTAGCCAAATGGCATTTTAAATGCTGGTGGTTGGAGTACCTGCGGTGACTTTGCTATTTCTAATCGGCAAACCAATTGTTGGTGGCGTTACCAAGATGTTTGGCGATAATTACCAAGAGAAATTTGGTAAGCCAAAAATTCCTGAAGGTTCGGTAAATCTTCATGCTCGTGCTTTTAAAGAAATTACCACAATTGGCAATAAAGCCGAGAAAATTAATAACGAGCTACCTGGAGAAGAATTTTGGCTCTACCGTAATTCCCGTGGTAGACACTACAGAAAGTGTAGTTGTCAAGAGTATGACTGTTTTGGGATGATAAAGAGATTAGATTAACGGTGGTGGGCAATGATGGATAACTCGATTCAGA
>Ga0209831_1000535_pt1 | contig 36716 bp, 36 predicted proteins | sample Maine_Asex4_meta_FD_187451 | JGI IMG/M metagenome (GOLD analysis project Ga0209831, IMG submission 187451) | Marine algal microbial communities from Maine, USA - Maine_Asex4_metaG (SPAdes) (version 2) | ecosystem: Host-associated > Algae > Red algae > Unclassified | place: Maine, USA | collected... | reverse complement strand
ATTGATTATCAAGATCGGAATAATACGACGGTGGACAATTCAGATCCACAACCATTAATTAATAAGCTAAATCGCTGTTGGGGGTTCAGTATCTTAGGTTTGAGAATAGGTCGAAATGAAATAGATAAACAGATAAAAGATACCATAAATCAGACAAGACCTATAGGTACATTCCGACATAAATCATGGATTATCAATACGTATCAGCCAGACTGCCCGATCGCTCCTAAGGCTCATAGCCGTGCAGAGAAGAAAGTGCGTAGTTATGAATTAATCGTGAATAGCCTGTTTGCCGTCGAAATCATCAACGAGCTTCGAAGAATATTAAAGAAACAAAGAGAAGGAGATCGAGCCATTATTGTCTCCATTAATCTCAGAATAACAGGTAGTTCCAGCGCTTTATTAGCACCTCAAAAAAACAGAAAGACAGCCCATCTTGAGATATACTTAATTGATGGAGCTTTGGGCAATTCACGATATATAGCTGAGATGAATCATCTAATCAGCGTATTTAATCAAAGGTCATTTGGTGATGACTTCGGAAATATAAAAATCAGACCTCACTGGGGCCAATTACACGATCCAAGTATTTATAATTTTTCAGAACTATATCCAGAATTACCCAAATGGAGATTAAGCATTGAGAGATTAAAGAAGGGCAGACAGTTGATAACTTTTGAAACAAAATTCGCTAAAGATCGCAATCTCTTCTAGGTCATCTTCTTTTAATATGTGTTTGTAATACTTCGCTTCTCTACCGCATCTCAGAGGGACTCATCCCAAAGATTTTTTTGTAATCAGTCGCAAAGTGTCCAGCATTCCGATACCCTATCGTGTGTGCGATTTGGATAATGCTTTGAGTGGTACCTTGGAGTAATTGATTAGCTTTTTGCATTCTCATATTCTTGATGTAAGCAGATATTGATTGGCCTGTGATGGCTTTCAGTTTACGATGCAGCTGGCTGCGACTCATAAAGATTTTTTTGCAGATGAATTCGACGTTTAATTCCTCTTGTAATTCTGATTGAATCAGTTCATTAAGCTTAGTCAGCCATTCTGGAATATCCTTGCGCAGAACTATTGAACCATCTCCATATTTTTCTTGGAGCAGTTTAGTACGCTGCATGATATTATCGATTCTAATTCTTAATTCATTCTTACTAAACGGTTTAGTCAGATAACTATCGGCACCACAGCTGAGCGCTAATTCTCTATCTTCTTGAGCAGATTTTGCTGTTAGCATAATGACAGGTATATGATTGGTCTTATGATCAGCTTTCAGCGCTTTCATTAATTCGATGCCATCCATGACGGGCATCATCAAGTCGCTGATGATAATATCTGGGATGTGTGTGGCTGCATATTCAAAACCAGATTTTCCATGCGCGGCGATTAAAATCTTATAATGATCAGACAGACAATTTTTGATGTACTCTGAGATATCGGCATTATCTTCTACAATAAGAATCAATTGATCAGTTGTGTTATATTGAACATGGGCTTGTGGTACTGCATCTGTGATATGATCACCCTTATTATATAGTTGTTCTGATAGTGGAGCTTTTCGATGTACTGGTAGAGTTAAGATGAATTCACTACCCACACTTAGTTTACTTTTTATGATAATCTTGCCTTTCATTAATGCGACTAATTCTTCTACGAGAGATAAGCCAATGCCTGTGCCAGTGTAGGATCCTGTTGCATTTTCATGATTAGAATAGTAACGTTCGAATATTTTTGTTTGATCTGATTTTGAAATACCAGCACCATTATCTTTAATGGACAAGATGCACTGGTCTTCTGATGTAGTAATGTTAATATCTACAGAGCCATTTTCTTGCGTAAAGTGAATGGCATTGCTGATCAGATTGGTTATGATTTGGCGGATTCTTTTTTCATCATAATCCATCACCAGCTCTTTTTGATTTGCCTGAAATGTGAGGTTTATATTTTTTTGCTCAGCTAACGAATGAAATGATTCACTCAGATACTCTATATAGCTTATGAAGTCTGCTTGCTTATAGTCTAAAGAAAGATGACTTGATTCAAGCATGGATAAGTCGCGTAACTCATCTACAAGCCGCAAGAGATCCTGACTGCTCCGATTGATGGTGTCTTTTCGTTTAAGATCCATGGGTACTTCTTCGGTAAGGCCTTGTATAATGGTTAGTGGTGTCCTAAATTCATGACTGATGTCAGCGAATAGTTTTGATTTAGCTTCATTAATCGTAAGAAGCTGTTGATTTTTTTGCGCAGCGAGTTGAATATGAGTCTCTCTTTGCGTAAAATACTTCACTATCAAGTAGCTTAGCACAGCTAGGTAAATGATCACAACATAGGTAGAATACATCTTAGATGAAAATATAGAATCCAAATTACCTAACCATGTAGTATGGAGCCAGATGGATGCATAGGCCGATATGAGGAATAATAGAGTAGCATAAACAAAAGGTTTTCCAAATAATCCATCATTATAGCGCCATACCAGGTACAGTAATAATACACTATTAGATATACTAAGGAAAATTTCAATCAGAAAGAATATATCTAATGCGTTTGTGCTATGACTAAATGGACCAATGACTGAAGAAGAATAAATGCCAATGGCAATGCTTAGTAAAGAAATAATGGCAGTACTGACATAGATGTACTTCTTAAAAGGGCCTAATTTAAAATTGACTAATATAAAAATCACAAAGCTTATTGATATGCCTGATCTGCACATGTTCTCCCATTTTATAACGGCTTCATCCCAATGCCCCCATAAAACCGGACCTGAATAATACACTTCTAAATTGCGAGAATAGAAAATGATGAGCGCTATGCACAGACCTGCAAAGCTTAGATACTTCACATTATGAGAGCTGAAACTTAACAGGACAGTTCCGAATGTCAATAGTAAAAGATAAAATATCAGACCAGTTTGGATTATTCCCTTGGTGCTGGCGTGACTGTTATGATAATATTTTTGTTGGATAGCATCATTTGTATATGCTTGTACATTGATTGCTTGTATCGGGTAATTGGTCTTGTAGCCTGTAGATAGTTGTACGTAAATTTCTTTATTGCTATCCAAGCTATCTATTGGAAATAGGGTAAAATGTGGGCTTCGGGCAGTAGAATGAGATTTGTACAACCCTCCTAAACGACCTACTTCTTCTAACTCTATTCCATCTGACTGGTAAATGATAACGCGTTCAAATGGTCCAAAACTGACATATTTGAATCTCGTAATATTTAAAAAGTCTGAAAGCGGAGCAAGGTTAATCCAGTATCTTGAGTTACTGATTTTGTTACTCTCACTATTGTTAGGTTTTACTTTTAATGGCTCAAATGACTTTGATATGATTTTATCTGGAAATTGGAAAGGGGCGTAATCAATGTAGATTGAGGTATGTTCTTCCAGATTTAATTCAGTCGTGTCTTTTTGACTAAAAGCTTGTAAAGATGTTGATGCCACGTGAACCAGAAAGCTACAAAGTAGTGTAGCCGAGATGAAAGGTGATATTTTGTAGAAGCGTTTCAACCAGATTTTAGATTAGTCTTTCTATTCCTTAGTTTAGTTCATAAACAAAAATGTTACCTCATATAGAGATAAAAGAAATAGTTTTTCCTTTTATATCATAGTAGCTAAAGTGAGATTTGAAACTACACCATCTTAGTGGATAGAAATTTACAGCTAATTATGCTTAGATATCATCCCGAAAATTCGTGATTTGCATGATTATACTACATAATCAATGGTGCGATCAATTCGAAATATAAACTGTAAATAGGTGTGGCAACTCAGAATTCCATTCTAATCTTTCCACTGAAAAAGCATTAAAATAGACTGGATTACGCCTGTATTAGTGTAAGGCATTGATTATCAATCAGATGTGTGGGATTATATAGTTTTTACGCGCAACAAATCAAATACTCAGACGCTTTACAATGACAAAAAAACATGTATCTTTGCCATCCTTTAAAAAACAGGTAATTTTTATGGCACACCATAAGTCAGCAAAGAAAAGAATAAAGCAAGATTCAGTTATCAGACTGCGTAATCGATATTACAAGAAGTCTACCAGAACTTTGATTAAGAAGCTCAGAGAGCTTGAAGATAGTGCTACTGCAAAGGAGCTACTGCCTAAAGTTATCTCGATGGTAGATAAATTAGCAAAAAGAAATACTTGGCATCGTAATAAAGCAGCAAACCTCAAGAGTAAGCTGACTAAACACGTTAATAAGCTAGGATAAGCCTTTTCCATTTTTATATACTACAATTTTTATACAACTTACTGCTGAGTGTTCAAGTCTAACATAGCATGACTATATTGTGACGTGAAATTTTCTAAACACACATGCTTTATTTTTTTAATTTTTCTATTGGTCAGTGCTGGTTGTGTAGAAAAGAGTAACACGAGTTCTTCTAATCAATCCCAACAGCCTGAACACAATTCCTCATCTGTCGTATCTACTCAGCCTCTCGGAGATCTGCTGTATCAAGAATATAGCACTAATCCTAAGACTGCCTACCAGAAAGAAGTTAACAGCATCATCGATTATATAGCTGATAAGGGCTGGGATGCATCTAAAAGTAGTTCGGGTCTATATTACATCATCCATCACTTAGGCAATGGACCGCTCATCAGAAGAGGCGATCAGGTCAGAGCTCACTATACAGGAGAATTCTTAGATGGTAAAGTATTTGATTCCAGTCGATCTCGCGATAAGCCGATATGGTTTACCGTCGGTCAGATGGTAGCGGGATGGGACGAAGGGATGACTTATATTAATGCAGGTTCAAAAGCGACATTCGTAGTGCCAGCTCACTTAGGCTATGGAGAAGAGGGGCTACCGGAGTATGTACCACCTAATAGCACCCTCGTATTTCATATAGAGATTTTAAAATAGCTTCTGATGGCTACCCTAATATAGATATTAATTTATCTGCTAACTCAATACCTATTTTCTCCTGAGCTTCATTAGTCGAAGCACCGATGTGTGGAGATAGTGATACTCTCGGATGCTGCAGAAGATCCTGTCTTGGGTTAGGCTCATTCTCGAATACGTCTAGTCCAGCTGCAGCTACTTTACCATTATCTAGTGCTTCTAATAATGCAGTCTCATCTATCGTGCCTCCTCTTGATGCATTAATGATGACGACACCGTCTTTCATTTTAGTAAACTGGTTAGTACTGAGCACTGGCTCACCTGTGAAAGGGATGTGAAGCGTAATCACATCAGACTCAGCTAATAATTTATCCATTGGAATGGTATCAATATCTACCGTGCCAAATCGACCCATATCGATAGTCGCTTGCTCTACATAAGGGTCAGATGCTATGACTTCCATGCCTACGCCGAGGGCTACCTTAGCTGTGCTTTGGCCGATCCTGCCGAATCCTATGATCCCCAGAGTCTTCCCTTCCAGCTCAGATCCTTTAGCATAAGATTTCTTTAGGCCTTTGAAGTTATTATCACCGTCTTCTGGCATAGATCGATTAGCCTGATACAGGAATCTGGATACGGAGAATAAGTGCGCGAATACTAGCTCAGCCACGGATCTTGATGAAGCTGCTGGCGTATTCACCACTTGAATGCCTTTTGACTTTGCGTGATCTACGTCAATATTGTCCAGACCCACACCACCACGTCCGATGACTTTAAGATTAGGGCACTGATCGATAAGATCTTGTCTCACCTTAGTCGCACTTCTGACACATATCGCATCATATGCTGGCAGTTGCGCTGCTAAGTCTTCTTGAGCTATTTTGTCAGTAGACACTTCTATTCCAGCATCCTTAAGTTTTTGTAATCCACTTGCATGGATTCCATCATTGATTAATACTTTAGCCATATCACTTGTTTGTTGTAAAGAACGCAAAGAAACTGCTTTTTGTGCATATCTAGTTTGCCTTCTGAATTGAATTTTTATTAAGGCTGCACTTTACCATAACTTTCGATCAATTGAGCATGATGATAGTTATTCAGTCCAGAGATAGCGACTGTTTCAGCCTTGACTAAGTCCACATTCATCTCTGTATCGAGCAGCTCTTCGTGGATATTGATGACGATGACTTCTCCGACGATCAGCAGCGTTCCATTAGTCTTGATTTCTATCGTTTCTTTATGGATAAGTCCGATTTTGATATTTGCTTCTTTGACGAATGGAGCTGTACAGCCTTCTACATACTCTTCTTGAAATCCACACGCTTTGAACTCAGAAGTATCCACATCATACTTAGCCGAGCACTGATGCGCTGCCTTAGTGTGGGAGGCATGTATATGATTAATCGTATAGTGGCCTGTGGTCAAGATATTATCATAAGTATGTCTGGGCACAGTCGTCGGCCTCGTAATCATTCCGATCAGCGGAGGATTAGACCCTAAGTGCGTCACTGTGCTGAAGACTGCTAAGTTAGAAAGCTTATTTTTATTTGCAGTGCCAATGAGATTAGCTGATTTAAAGCCAGTGATGCTATTCATCAGATTGACTCTGGCTTGCTTATCTAATTGATCTATGTCGCTTCTGGTTATTTTCAAAGTAAATTAGATTTAAGGAGTTATAACATGGAAAAATACGGATAGGTTGTTTGCAATGAATAATTTAAAGTTAATAAATGCTGTTCGTAGGTTGCTTATATGAACCAATATTACGGAATATGGATGTTAAAGAATATGGATGTCGATCACGGTGCCATACTCTATGTTAAATTCCATTGACACAGTTGCAAACTGCTTTGTGGTTATACTCACTTGCTGAAATCAGATGGTATTTTGGGGTTTATCGCTCATTAAGCACATTTATATAAGTCAATGATTTTTGATGAGCTGGAAGCTCTTACATTTGATCAATACTACAGATCACTATAGATGTATTTTTTGATATGAGGTTAATCATATTCTTTCTTTACACAGGGATGATGACTGGTATGATTCCTTTTTTTTATCTGAGTCGCTATTTCTATAAGCTGAATATTGAGAGCTTCTTCTATTTTCTTAATACTGCTGAGCGTTAAGTTTTATCTATATCTACTTATCGGACAGCAGAAATGACATCGCATCTTCCACACTTCTTTCTGGCACTTCTTCCATAGGCACATGACCGGCATCTGCATAGGATACAATACGCGAGTTTTTAATTGCCTGATTGAATTTCTGTGCATCTTCGAATGGCACCCAGGGGTCTTGCTCACCCCACATAAGAAGAGTATGATGATTGATCTGATTGATTTCATCTATTCTATTCGTATAATTCGTTTTAACTCTGGCTAACATAGCATCGCGGTTGCCTTCTCGTAGTCCCATATGATAGTATCGATCTACTATAGCATCAGTGACTTTATCATCTTGATAATAGACTTCCTCGAGATTGTCTCTGACTAAGGACTTAGCTGTGATGTGTCTAAATATTGGACCCAATATTGGATTCCGAATTAACTTAAATAATGCGGGTGACTCATGTGGAAAACCTGCGGCTGCAATAAGAATGAGCTTATCTACCTTATTTGGATGATCCAATGAAAAATTCCAAGCAATTCGTCCGCCTAAAGAATTTCCAGCTAAGTGAAAGTGATCGACACCGATAGCCTCAGTAAAGTCAAGAAGAAATTGATTATATGATTCTGTCGTGTAATCATGATCTTTATTAGGCCCTGTCAGACCGAAAGCTGGCAAGTCCAGCGTGATCACCTCGAATGAATCTTGCAGATGGTGGACCCATGGCTCCCAAGTATGAAGTGAAGAGCCAGTGCCATGAAGTAGCATCACTGTTTCTCCCTGACCTTCTCTGCGGTAATGGACGTTATGACCATTTATATCTATGAACTGAGAAGGTGAGTATGCGTATTGATCTTTTAATTTATCCATGGGAATATCAGGCACCTTCATGAAAATGAATGTGATGACTGATAATAGAATCAATACAAATAATACAGCAGTGATAATTTTAATGAGCTTTAACATATAAATCTGCTGCGAGGTCACCTGCTTATTAATTCAGTTATTTTGTGGATCAATTAGATCTCAGCTCGTCTATTTCTTCTTGCTTCTTTTGCAGTACATCTTTCAGATTTCGATTTTCATTTTCTAATCGCCTGACTTCATTACGTAGCTCGTTCAGCTCGGTCTTGTAAGTGTCATTGCTATCAGCTGATGCTCTATCAGAAGCTCTATCTGAGGAAGCTGTCTCAGTCGCCATTCCTATTTTGTTTTTGATAAATGACATTGGATCCTCCCCATGGTAATATGATGAGCCTATGAATGCTACTGGTAGTGCGATGAGTAGAAAGATCAAAAATTTGAAGCACCCGGTTGTTTTGTATTTAGTTGCCATATGGTTCTAATGTTTTATTTAACGTAAGTAGATAGATCTAAATGTATCATTACTTTGACGATTACCAAAGTTATTTCTATGAAGTGGTGGGATATATCGATACAGTCTTCGTCAGAATCACATTTATATCTATATGCATCTTCTAAGAAATAAGCCCCCAATCTTTGAACTTAAAATTAATCTTCTTAAGCCTATTTTTTAGCAATTGGTGCTTATCCTCGGTCAGATCAGGATCTTCATCCAGAATCAAAAGTGCCAGATTACGAGCAGTCTCGATAATGACCTGATCGGAAATCAGAGATATCAGTTTAAAATCAGACACGCCACTCTGCTGTGTCCCTTGGATATCTCCATGACCACGCAGCCTCATATCTACCTCAGCTATCTCAAATCCATTATTGGTATTGCACATCGTTTGTATTCTTTCCTTGGCATTCTTAGACAGCTTATAGCCAGTCATCAGGATGCAGTATGACTGCTCTGCACCACGTCCGACTCTACCTCTTAGTTGGTGCAGCTGAGATAGACCGAATCGTTCTGCATTTTCAATAATCATAATTGATGCATTAGGCACATTGACCCCTACTTCTATAACGGTCGTAGCGACCATGATCTGAGTCTTATGATCGACGAATCGCTTCATCTCAGCCTCCTTATCCTTAGCCTTCATCCTGCCGTGGACCACGCTGATTTGAAAGTCAGGCTTTGGAAAAAACTGTAATAGATCCTCATAGCCCGTCTGAAGATTCTGCAAGTCCAGAGTGGCAGACTCATCGATGAGCGGGAAGACGATATAGATCTGTCTTCCTTTCTGTATTTCTTTATGCATGAACTCGATAGACTCTGGACGATGCCTTTCTGTCATATGTACCGTCTTGACAGGCTTCCGTCCTTTCGGTAACTCATCGATGACAGACACATCGAGATCTCCATAGAGTGTCATGGCCAGTGTCCTTGGGATAGGTGTAGCTGTCATCACTAAAATGTGTGGCGGCCCAGCAGGATTTTTATTCCATAGCTTAGCTCGCTGTATCACGCCGAATCGATGCTGCTCATCAGTTATGGCAAGTCCCAGATTCTTAAATAGGACAGGATCTTCCAGAATAGCATGTGTGCCGATCAATAAATCTATATCACCTTGTTCTAAAAACTGAAAGAGTTGTTTGCGCTTCTTTCCTTTGACAGATCCAGAGAGAAAAGCAGTTCTGACAGCTACTCCTTTCAGAGACTCTGTAATGGACTGGTAGTGCTGATACGCTAAGATCTCAGTCGGCGCTAAGAGACATGACTGATAGCCATTATCTATGGCGATGAGGATGCTCATCATACCGACGATCGTCTTCCCACTTCCCACATCTCCTTGCAGGAGCCGATTCATATGGACACCTGATCCTAAGTCAGCTCTGATTTCTTTCATCACTTTTTTCTGTGCTCCTGTCAGCTCGAAGCCTAAGTTCTCATTGTAAAATTTAAGAAACTTAGATCCGACTGACTCGAATATGAAACCACGGAGCTTACTCCTTCTTCGCTCTTTGCTGAGTAAGATGCGCAGCTGAAGGAAGAATATTTCTTCGAATTTAATTCGCTTCGTCGCCCGATCTAACTGCTCTTGGCTTTGTGGAAAGTGAATCCATAGGATAGACTGGAATCGGCTACACAGTTTTAGTTTTTTAATCAGATAAGGATCGATGGTCTCATATAGTTCAGCTCGATCCATTTGTTTGAAGATAGACTGAATCACTTTTTTGCGAAACTTGCCATCTAATCCTTTGGCATTCAGCTTTTCAGTGGAGTGATAGACAGGGTCCATCGTCATCTTAGTCTTCACTTTCTGGTGACCAGCTACGGCTTCGAGTTCGGGGTGGGGAATGGTCTTCTTCCCGTTATATATATTGACTTTGCCATAGCAAGTATAGATCATCCCTTCTTCGAGAGTGGTATGTATCCAGCTCGCCCCCTGAAACCAGACGAGTTCTATGATGCCAGAACTGTCTTTAAGATTGGCGACAAGCCTTCTGGAGCGCTTACCTTTGACATGTCTCATATTGAAGAGCGTGCCTTTCAGCATCACTGATTCTCCATCTGAACTGATGTCTTTGATTAGATTTAGCTGAGTCTTATCTACATATCGGAATGGAAACTCAAATAACAAGTCACTCAGGGAGTACACGCCTAACTCTTTTTTCAGCACCTCTGCTCTGTTAGGGCTGATTTCCTTTATGGAGTCTAATGGCTGATTGAGGAATGAAGTGGACATCTTGAGGCCAATTTACTGATAACTAACGAAGACGCTGAGCGGTCTTTTAAAAATTTGAATGCAATGTGATAAATGATGAATCATAGGAACTATGCACTTGTATTTTCTGGTTACTATTAGCATCTAAAATAAGGGTATTTATGTCATTACAATGTCTTGATCAGAAGAAATAGATATCTTTGTTATCGTATAAATGGAATAGAAATTATGGAGACGAAAAGGCAGCTTCAAGTTGGAGAATTGATCAAGAGAAATTTTAGTATTGTCCTGAGAGATGAAGGTCGTAATATATATGGTGATCAAGCTTTAGTGACTGTCACGAGTGTGCGGATGTCATCTGACCTGGGATTAGCGAAGATCTACTTGAGCATATTCAATACTGATAATAAGCAAGCTCCATTAATGCAATTAGATCAGGAAGTGGTGAGGCTCAGACAGGCTCTTGCTTACAGGATCAGAAAGCATGTCAGAAGGATTCCAGATATAGATCTTTATGAAGATGAGACTTTAGATGAGATGTATAATCTGAATTCAGTCTTTAATAAGATGCGCAGCGAAAAGCAGATGGGTGAAGAAGAATAATACCTAGCTCATTTTTAGTCTTTGATCTCTATGGCTACTATCCCTTGATGTTGTTCTTGAACACTTTATTTTTTCCTTTAAAGAATATATTCTCTAATGCTGGATTGACTTTGAAAGCATTCACGACTTCTGAAGGTTCGAGAGGGCTGGTCCCAGATGCTAATACATTTTTACCGTTCAGTATACGATAGTTAAAGGTATTATTGAATACGATATTATCTGGATCTTTGCTGTAGCTCCTCTTATTTTCTTGAAGAGTGCTGAGTAGTGCATCCTTTTTATATACAGTATGGCTGACTTTATTCTTAGCGCCTAGATAATTTTGCCTTGTTGTGAGTTCCATATGGATTTGATCTCGGAGTCTATTCAGGATAAGCTTCCCACCTTCATAAGCACCCCAATCACCAGATTTATTATATTCTACTACTACAAATTCTCCATCAGATAACGATTCTATGGCTGACTGCATATCATCAAAAAATGTGGTCTGCTGACCATAGGATAGGCTAGTTGTGAATAGTAGTGATAAGATTATTAGTAGTTTCATTATATCGGATGTTATAAGATGGTAACACGACTATTTTCTATCTCATTCCCTTTTATTCCGTTTTATGTTATTATTAAGAGTGAAGTCTAATCTCGCAGCTAAAATGTGTAGTAGAACACCAGAGAACTTATCAAATGGTCAAGAATATATTGCTAAAGTGTACATGGTAGTATGAGTAACTATCTTCTGTGGGAGTACGAACTATTTCTTAAAGCTATAGTCGTACGATAGGTAGTAGAAGTAAGGATTCCCATCTTGATCAGTATTCTGAAGGATCACATCTAAGTCTATCGCTTCTTCCTTATCTTTTTTAGTGGTATCGAATGTGAATTCTATTGTTCCTGATTCTCCTGGTTTAATCGCTTCTGAAGGCCATTCTGCTTCCGTACACTCACACGTAGATAAGAAATCTATGGTGACATCTTCATGACTCGTATTTGTGAATTTGAACTGGCTCTTCACTTGAGTCCCTTTTTCGACTTGACCCAGATGGACTATTTCTTCATCAAACTGCAACAATTTAACCTCTGCCTGACCTGTAGTAATGGTCATGGATAACACTATAAAAAACCAAGTAATGAATAGTAACCTCATAATGACCACCAATGTAAGCTCATAATGAAAAGAATACAAAGGGTAGTAGCCTATTTAAGATTACTTTAATTCCTTTCTATTTATTTCTGAAATGGGGCGAAGGGCTATTTAAACAGCGACTCTACGAATGCTTTCTTATTAAAGACTTGTAGCTGGTCCATACCTTCTCCTACACCGATGTATCTGATCGGTACTTTGAATTGATCGGAGATTCCGATTGCGACTCCACCTTTGGCAGTGCCATCCAGTTTAGTCAGTGCTAAGCATGTGACATCTGTTGCTTCTGTGAATGCTTTAGCCTGCTCTATGGCATTCTGTCCTGTGGTCGCATCTAACACCAGCATGACGTCGTGAGGAGCGCCTGCCATCTTCTTACTTATAGAGCTCTTTATTTTAGTCAGCTCTTTCATCAGATGCTTCTTCGTGTGAAGCCTTCCTGCTGTATCTATGATACAGATATCTATACCATTATTAACGGCGTATTGTACAGTCTCGTAAGCCACTGCAGCCGGGTCAGTATTCATACCTTTGCTAAAGAAGTGAGTGTCAGCTCTATCAGACCAGATTTCTAGCTGGTCCACTGCGGCTGCTCTGAAGGTATCTCCTGCGCCAAGTACGACCGTCTTCCCTTTTAGTCTAAACTGATGAGCCAGCTTACCTATCGTCGTCGTCTTACCTACGCCATTCACACCGACGACTAGCAGGATATAGGGCCAATGATCATCGCTAAACTCAAAGTCATCTACATCTACTGTATTATTTTCACTCAGTAGTGCGACGATATCATCTTTGAGAATGTTGTTGAGTTCGGAGGTATTGATGTATTTATCCTTAGTTACTCTTGCTTCAAGTCGATCTATGATCTTAATTGTGGTATCGAGGCCTACATCAGATTGAATCAGTATCTGCTCTAATTCATCTAAAAACTCTTCATCTATGGTAGATTTACCCGCAACAGCTTTCGATATTTTATTAAGGAAACTAGACTTTGTTTTTTCTATACCTTTATCTAATTCTTGCTCTTTTTCTTTTGTGAAAAACTTATTGAAGAAACTCATATGGTGGGGTAGTAGCGACCTAAGTTGTTAAAATAACAAAAGGCCTTTCAATTAAGAAAGGCCTCTCATATCCTTAAAATCTCTGTGTTTCCGTAATTGATTTAAGTACGTGTATTTGCATTTACGTTATAAAGATAAGGGTTTTTTCTTTTATTTCTTCTCTGCGAAGAAATCTTTTACCTTATCCTTATGCATCATTAATTCTTTATATGTATACTTACCTGTCGCTGAATCTTTTACACTCTTTATCACTTTAACAAAATCTCGACCAGATCCAGCATTTGCTGCTCTCTGTGCTACTCTTGCGTTTTTCGATACTTTAGCCATGATTATTTAATTTCTTTGTGAATAGTATATTTCTTCAAGATAGGATTGAATTTCTTTAATTCAAGTCTATCTGGGGTATTTTTTCTATTTTTTTGAGTTACGTATCTAGATGTACCAGGCAGTCCACTTGCTTTGTGCTCTGTACATTCTAAAATAATTTGTAACCTATTGCCTTTTGACTTCTTTGCCATAATTATCTGATTTTAAAGAGCTTATAGTTTTATTCCAGTGTAAACTCCACCTTTTTCTACTTTCTTTAGATATTCGTGAATACCTAATTTATTGATGGTTCTTAGTGCAGATGTACTTATTTTGAGTGTAACCCACTCATCTGTCTCAGGTATGAAAAAACGTTTTTTGATCAGATTAGGTATGAATCTTCGCTTCGTTTTAGCATGCGAATGTGACACATTATTACCCGATATAGGTCTTTTACCTGTTAATTGACAAACTTTTGACATGATCTCTTTAATTTAATATACTAGGCAGTAACAACTGAGTGACCCCGGCAAGATTCGAACTTGCAACCGCCTGATTCGTAATCAGGTACTCTATCCAGTTGAGCTACGGAGCCCTAAAAATGTCTATTTCTATAAATAGAGCGCAAAGATAGACCAACTTCTTTAATTTTAAAAGCCCATTCCACTTATTTTTGATCTCTTGGGTCATTGGGTATCTTATATCTCTGAAAAGATTTAATCTTTATCTTATTCATCATCAGCTAATTTATCCTTCCCGCGAGACTTGAATAAGGTATATGTGAAGAGAATATAATAGAAGCTTGCAATAAAAGCTAACTATTGTATCTATGATAAAACAAAACGTGATCTAAGACAGCAAAGAATTTATTCTAAATATTTAGTTTAATACTATGGAAGAACATAGGGATCAACTTTATGAGATTATCTACCAAAGTTTAGGAAGTCACAACTTAGGTAAATCAGAGTTAGAAATGTTGCTTGAAAAAGCTGTAAAAAAATTTTAAAAACAATGTGACAGGATGTATAGTCTACCATCATCGGACTTTTATTCAGGTGATTGAAGGTGAAAAAGAAATGGATAAAAGGACTTTCTAAGACTAATTCAAGTGACCCAAGACATTCGCAAGTTGATTTGATTAGGAAGAGGAAATATCAGAAAGAGGATTTGCTAATTGGACTATGGCATCGATAGAAATAGAAAATCAAGCTATGCAGGAAAGGTTTACGGACTTACTTGATAATAGAGATGCATAGTAGATAATATTGCTCACACCACGGCAAAAGCGCTTCTACTTAATATGAGAGAGCTGCTGCAATAATTATATCAATCCTGCTGACTTTACAAAATTAGCTGATCCTATGACTGACATAAGCATTTCAGTAGATCGATCACTCATTTTAATTGGCTATCTGGCAATGGATCGTCAGATCGATATTAAGTTTGATCGACGAGATTATCCAGTAGAAGTCATGTATGATACTTATTTTCCGCAGAAGGTTTTAGATCATGTGATTAAAAATGCTGAAGAATCCATTGGTGCTGATGGCGGTATGAGATAAGTCATAGTTCAAAATGATAAACCCCAGCTATAGGTCATAGTTAACGGGGCAGTCATAGATGAAGAATCTCAAGCCAAATTATTCATACCTTTTATTCTGCTAAAGCTACAGGGTAAGGTATAGGGCTGATCGTAATTCTTGCGATATCAGTGCAGCATATAGCCTCATTTAAACTGTATACAGACTTTAAAGATGGCTTGACAAAATATGAAGTATCATGTATCTGATGGACAATTAGGTGGCCCACATATTATCCAATATTGTTTCATGAGAAGATAAATTATAAATCTAATGAGTCATGACGCATTCTCTAACAGCTCAATTATACGATCATCACGAAATATTGATTTTTATAAAATTTGTCTCGTAACCGATTAACCTATTCCAATTTAAAGGAACATAAGCGTGTACAATAGTTTTTTTTCATAAAAAATGAACCATGCAGTACATCATAAATTTTTCATCTTATCATAATTTTAAATATCGACCTATGCAATTCCGTATTAACAATTTCCTATTTATCCTATTTTCTTTATTCTTCCTTTTGCTATCCCAAAGTGCTGTTGCGCAGCTCAATGCAGAAATAATCGGTGACGCAGAAATCACTGGAGACTTAAAAATTAAATACAACAATCCTGATCAAAGTAATACCAATATGCTGATACTTGAGCGATTTCAAGGAAGTATAAACCTTGGTCAAATTACAATTCCTGCATCAAGAAATAACTGGTCTTTTGATCTGGACTACGGATTTTTAAACGGTGGGAATAATTTAAATCTAAAATATAATGGCGAGACGAAACTGACATTCAATAGAGCTATAGGAGAGATCAATAGACCTCAAACAGGATCAGCTGATCTTTTACCATATGCATATGGTAGAATAGAAAATAATAGTAATACTGTACTCGGAGGAACACAAGTCAATTATACCATTGATAGGTCCAGTACATTTTATACGACGATAACATTTGCGGAACCCATAGCAGATCTACTCATATTTAATGTCACACCTATTGTGTTTACTTCTTTCGAATTTCCAGAAATCAATACGCAAGTGGGCGTGGAGTATGTCGATACGAGTAGCGTACGGATTTATTTATATAATGCCTTTGGGAATAGAGTAGAGAATGCACCCTTTTCATTCGTAGCTTATAAGCCCTAAGCAGATATATCCATTTTGATTTCGAAAGTGGTGGCTATTTAAGTTATAATAGATACCGATGCTATTTTAAACCGATAACTATCGTTAGGAAAATAGATCGAGTATAATACCCGAAAGAAATAGGTCTTGCTGGTTCAATACGTCCCAAACCAATTTCGCTTCGGTATACTATGTCTCCACCATAGCCACTACTCTTGCAGGAGCCGCCGAACCACCTACAATCTTAAGCGGAAATACACACAGCTTAAATCCAGTGATAGGCAGGGCATCCAGATTAGTCAGTTGCTCGATGTGACAATATTCTTTGCGAGTCCCGACCAGATGAGCTTCCCAGAATAACGAATCATCGTTCTTTTCTTTAGCTTGTTGGATCTGATAGGGGAGTGGAAGATCCCATCCCCACTGATCGATACCCATCACTTTGATCCCTTGATCTATCAGCCACTCAGTCGCTTCAGCACTCATACCAGTGCCGTGAGTGAAGAACTTCTTAGTGCCCATATGTACATCTCGCCCAGTCTTAATCAGTACGATCATACCAGACTTTAGTATCAGTTTATTTTCTTTTAAATATTTCTGGATATCCTCCTGACTGATGGCATCGAAGTCTTCCTTATGCTTCATGTCTATGACGATGCCGTCACCAAAGCACCACTCTAAGGGTATCTCATCTATCGTCTTAGCTGGCTTGCCTTCGCAGGTCGGTCCATAGTGCCATGGGGCATCTATGTGAGTGGTCGAGTGTACGCCCATATGCTTGATGGTATCATCCGCCCATCCGATGAATCCTTTGGGGAATAGCCGCTTAGGTAGTCCAAACAACTTCAATAATAATTTTGCTTTTTTGTGAGCTTTATGCTTGATCTTGACCTTCATGAACTTAGGGTCGCCCGCATTATACTGGATAGGCTTCGTCAGATCTATGAGCTTCATATAATTTCTTTTTATTACTTACAGGTGATCAGTAAGCTGGGTAATTTAATTTAAGAATATCCTTGGATGACTTATTTTGTGGATTACAGATGATTCATCAGGATGACTTCTTAGAGAGGATATTGTCAATTGAGTATTTTCCACTTCCTAAAAAGAATAATGCCGCATAAATGGTAAAGTACAATAAGGCAAATTCTTTTTTACCAAAAGGATCAGCACCATGGACAATGAAGGCAGCCACTATCATCGTAAACATTAGAGGCACACTCACCAGCCGTGTCCCGAGACCGATGATCAGTAAGATGGCACCTCCAAATTCTGACATGACGGTTAGCACCAATGAAGCAGGCGCTCCAATACCAATTGGATCAGCAAATCCAAAATCTCCAGAAAGCAATTTATTAAACTTAGGTAAACCATGGGTCAGCATGAATCCACCACCTATCAGCCTTAATATTAATGCTGCTATATCAGCTTGGGAAGGGCTTATGCCACTGTGTAGTAATTTTTTGATCATCAGTAGAAACTTTTTATGACATCTCTAATGTAATAAAAAGATGATGATATTTAATTTGAAGCATCGGTGAGGACAAATCTGGAGGTTGCTTTCTCAGTCTCTGTCCTTATGATGATATTGAATAAGCCTTCATGAGTATCTAATAAACGCTCAGGTAAATTTATAAATCCCCTACCTGATATGGGAGCACGTAATGTTTCGTGATAGATTAAATCACCTGCCATGGAGTAGAGCGAAAACTCATGATCATCTAAAAATGGAGTCTGGAATTCGATGTCAAATGTGGCTCCTTTTAGAATCGGATTTGGCGTCACTGTGATGGTGATTTCTTCAGGAATTTCAAAACATAAATCTCGTGCAGCAATAATTGGCTTTATGGCACTGAGTCTGCCTCCTGAAGTGGTGATTCCTGCCAAGCTGCTTTTCTGATCTGTATTACTTAATATCAGATCTTTTATAAATAAAGAAGAGGCTGCAGGATTGGATAGAGACTGACTATCAATAAACTCGCACGGAAGACTATAGAGTAATGAGATCACCCCAGCCACATGAGGCGCAGAAGCAGAAGTCCCACCAAATGGCTCATATTCATTATTTGGTCTGATAGAAGTCACCCCTCTGCCCGGAGCACCTAAGTCTACATTATTCACACCGAATCCACTGGCTGTAAATTTTTCATCTTCTTGTACTGCGGTATTCGTCACGACGATCAGATGATCACTAGAGCAGTCAGCTGGTAGGTCTCCTGCAATATCGATGTCTAAATCCTGATTAGGAGCGGAGACTATTGTCAATATGCCTTGCTCTCCCAGTCTATTGATGATGTCACACAGTATCGGCTGGTCCTCTTCGAATGCATCTGGGATACCTCCAGAATAATTATTAGCGACAATATAAGATCCCTCTCTACCATCAGAATCATTGAATCGCTCTCTCTGCTCTCTGATGTAATCGAATCCTTCTATGATATCGTCAGCAAACTGGATATTACTAATCAATAAAATTTTCACATCCCACATGACGCCTGTGATTCCCATATTATTATTTCCTTCAGCGCCGACGATACCCATGACGGATGTCCCGTGGGATTTTACCTCATGCACACCGCTTCCATTTCTGGTATTGATGCCTATCACATCGTCTATGTAGCCATTATCATCATCGTCTATTCCATTATCAGGGATTTCAGCTTTATTCACCCAGATACGATCATCTATATCTTCATGACTGATGTCAAATCCGTCGTCGACCACTGAGACGACGATCTCATGGCCTGAGAGCGAGCTTCCACCTGTTGTGAAATTCCAAGCTTCATCAAGACCAATTAGCTTAAGATTATTCTGAATGCTGAATTCTGGATCATTCGGTTCTTTTCTCCATTCTGTCTTAAGATTTGGCTGAAACTGTCTAATACTTGAAGTCGCATGAAGCTTGTTTTCTACAGAACTCTTCTTAATATTTATGTCAGATCTAATATGGAGACTATATATATCTTCTTCGAATATGGACTTCATCTCTATATCTGATGCCCTTATCCCGAGAGCTTGACTGACATCTTCTATGACTGATTCGTGGTCTCTATCCGCTATCTGCACGATGTAACTACGATCAGAAGTACCATCTTTTTGCCCAAATGTGACTAAAAAACCAAGGCTAAATAAAAATATAATCGCTAATTTCATAAAGAGATATTAGTTATCGTAGTTCATTTTGATAATAATATGGATCTAACGCAATTAAGTGGGGTTTAGGTTTAGAGATAGTGACAAGAATAATTATTTAAGACAATTTCAATTATAATATCATGAGTACAGTAAAAGATTACATCGCAGCACTCCCTGAAGGCAGGGCTGCACCATTCAAGAAGCTACGGGCTATCATCAAGAAGAACTTGCCTAAAGGATTCAAAGAAGAAATGAATTATGGCATGGTAGGATACGTCGTGCCTCATTCCATATATCCAGATGGTTATCACTGCGATACGGCTCTACCATTACCCTTCGCGAATATTGCAAATCAAAAGAATTTTATTGGCTTATATCATATGGGCATCTATGCGACACCTGAGCTGAAAGACTGGTTTGTAGAGTCATATGCTGAAGCATGCAAGTATAAGCTGGATATGGGTAAGAGTTGTATCAGACTGAAGAAGATGGAAGATATCCCCTATGATCTGATCGGCGAGTTAATGACTAAAATGACTGTAAAGGACTGGATAGATAGGTATGAAGGTGCAGTGAAGAAATAGGGGTTTATGGGTTCTGTGCATTGACTTTTTGACTCTTTATCGTAATTTTAGACAGGATCAAAAATCCGATCACAAAGAAGATTGCTAATACCAAGACACTATACCTGATATTCTGAGTCAATTGCTCCACAATGCCAAATGCAAATGTTCCAAATACCACACTCAGATAAAAGAGGACGTCATAGAAAGAGAAGTAGGAGGTCAGGTCCTCTTCATCATCATCTAATAGCTTACTATAGGTAGATCTGGATAAAGATTGTATGCCACCTAATACCATGCCCACCATGGCTGCTATTCCATAAAAATAAATCTTACTACTCACGAAGTACGCCAATAAGCAAATGAAAAACCAAATAGAGATGGTGATCAACAAAGCTTGCTTATTACCCCTCTTTTTAGATATCCATGCAAATAAATAAGCACCTACTATGGCAACTAACTGTAGTAGTAAGACAATTAAAATTAATTCGGAAGATTCAAAGGCCAATTCTTTTTCAGCGAATACGGTAGCAAGGTAGATAACCGTCTGCACACCTGCAGAATAAAAGAAAAATGCCGCCAAGAAGCGCATGATATTAGACTTTGTCTTTAGTTCTGACCAGACTGATTTTATCTCCTTATACCCCTTACTCATGATCCCCTCTTCGAATCCTTTCATCTTGCTGCGTGGTAGCCTGCTGAATGTCAGCTGAGAAAAACCAAACCACCAAATACCGACCAGGATAAAGCCGATCCGATAAGGCAGGCTGGACTCGACAGGAATATTAAAGATTTCTGGCTTCAGACTCATGAATATGATGAAGAGAAGTAAGATCACACTTCCTATATAACCAAATGCAAACCCTTTAGCACTGACTTTGTCATACTGATCTGGTGTCGCAATATCTGGCAGATAGGCATCGTAGAATATAATACTCGCGGCATGACCGATAGTCGCCACTCCAAATGCGATGGATCCTAATAAAATATCAAAGTGATCCTTGAAAAAGAATAGAAATACACAAGCTATTGCCCCTACTGTCGAAAACAGACGCATGAAAAACCTCCGTTTATCTCCGTAATCAGCGATGCCGCCTAATAATGGGGAGAACAGAGCGACGACGACGAATGCACCTGATACCAAAAACGAATACAGTGCACTATTGGTAATAGAATAGCCTAAGACATTGATAGTATCATTAGTAATCGCGATGAAGTAAATGGGAAATATGGCAGTAGAGATGACGAGAGAATATGCAGAATTAGCCCAATCGAAAAAAGCCCACCCAGTAATCGTCCGTTTATCATTCACTTTAATCTCCATAGCGCTTACTGCTTAAGTGATCAATATAGTTATTTATAATGATCAGTATATGAGCTTTACATTACCGTACTGTAATGATCGCTGAGCTATCAAGTAAAACTCAATCCAAAAACCCTTTATGCAGTTCATATCCTTGTAAATGGCTCACCTATCCCAAAAGGGCTCAGCGATCCCAAGCCTCATCCCCTGAGATCAGAGAGCTCTTTTGAGATCGCTGAGCTATCACATAAAATTCAAACCATAAGTCCTATTCTTCTCAGAAGCAAATACAGATAAGAATATTACTTGTTTTTCCAGCACCTCATGTCTATAATAAGTGGCTCACTAATTGTAATTTTATTACATCAGTGGTTTATAAAATTTACAGACGTGAATATTGTCATCCTATCTCGAAATCCTGCACTATATAGTACTAATAGTCTGGTACATGCTGCGACTAAGCGTGGACACTCAGTCAGAGTCATAGATCACTTGCTGTGTGATCTCGTCATTAAGCGAAATCAGTTAGAACTATATTATTATAACGAACACATAGAGGGAGTAGATGCAGTCATTCCGAGAATTGGTTCTTCTGCGACAACTTATGGAGCAGCGATCGTCCGACAGTTTGAAGCCATGGGCATATACACTTGTCTTAAGTCAGACTCTTTGCTGAAGGCGAGGGATAAATTAAGCTGCCTACAGTATCTGGCTCAGCAGGACATCGGAGTCCCATTATCACTGGTCATCAATAATCAGATGATGATCAGAGAGATGCTGACCCATATCGACGGAGACCGTAAGATCATCAAGCTCGTCAGTGGGACTCATGGCTTGGGCGTGGTCCTGAGCGAATCAGAGCAAAATGCTGAATCGGTACTAGAAGCGTTTATGAAAGTCAAGCAAAGAGCACTGACACAAGAGTTCATCAAAGAAGCTGACGGTGCAGATATCAGGCTGATAGTAGTAGGTAATAAGGTGATAGCAGCGATGATCAGGCAAGCGCCCGAAGGAGAGTTTAGGTCTAACTTACATAGGGGTGCCAGCTCATATGCCATCTCTCCTACATCAGATGAAATAGATGTAGCTCTGAGAGCGACTAAGCTCTTAGGACTGGAAGTGGCAGGCGTTGATTTATTAAGATCTTCTCGTGGGCCATTAGTATTAGAAGTTAATGCTTCACCTGGATTAGAAGGTATAGAGACGACCACAGGATTAGATGTGGCAGCAAGAATTGTCCAACTCGTAGAAAGAAATGCAGCACAACATTAACTTTGCTCTAAATAAGTGAATATCAGATGGAGAAGGAAACGAAATCAATCAAGATTAGTCATGTAGAAATACAGCCGGGAGATAAGGCTGTGGTCGAAATTCCAGTTGGTTCTCTTCCCGCAGGGACTCATATTGATATTGTGGCGCATGTATTCAGAAGCATGTACGAAGGTCCTACAGTCCTCATCCTGGCTGGGGTCCATGGCGATGAGATTAATGGCATAGAGATCGTCAGAAGATCATTGGTTTCTGGGATATATGATCACTTGATAAAAGGGACCGTGATAGTGATACCGCTGCTTAATATTTTTGGGTTTATCAATTTTAGTAGAGACGTACCAGACGGTAAAGATGTGAATCGGAGTTTTCCTGGTCTGTCTACTGGGTCGTTAGCGTCAAGAGTGGCCAGAGTGATGACGAAGATGATTCTGCCTTTGATAGATTTTGGAGTGGATTTTCATACAGGTGGTGCATCGAGATATAACTACCCGCAAGTGAGGTATGGTAAAGTGGATCAGAGAGCCAAAGAATTAGCAAAAGCTTTCGCACCACCATTTATAATAGAAAAGTCTTATATCACAAAGTCGCTCAGAAAAGTGGCACATGGTATGAAGGTTCCTATCATCGTCTACGAAGCTGGAGAATCTGTTAGACTTGATGGGTATTCGATAGAGAAAGGATATAATGGACTACTTCGACTCTTAAAGCATGAGGGTATGATCGATCATGCCCCCGAAGAGAGAAATCGGACTGTAAATCTTAAAAAGACGAGCTGGGTAAGAGCCCCTTTTTCAGGCTTATTTACATGGTCGAGAGATTCGGGCGTGTTTGTATATAAGGGTGAGCCTCTCGGTATCGTAAATGATATTCACGGGACTAAGTCTACGACAGTATTGTCTAATCGTGACGGCTTTATCATAGGTCATAATAATGCATCTGTCGTGAGTCAGGGCGATGCTTTGTTTCATATTGGGTATGAATCTGAGATTATATGAGTAAGTACCTTTTGATATATTTTCTATTTATTCAATATGTAAGCTCTGCTCAAGTAAGTGACTTGCAGAGCTATATAGACAGTTATGTCCTTAGACCAGCTTTCAGACACAGCTCTATTAGTATTTCAGTATTAGAGCTGAGCTCAGATAAAGTAGCTGGATCATACCGTGATCAGAAGACATTAATTCCAGCGTCTTCTTTGAAGCTACTGACCACACTGAGTGCCATTCATTATCTGGGAAAGGATTTTCAATATGAGACTCAGATAGCCCACTCAGGCGATATTTTTACTGATGGCACATTAGAGGGTGACCTATACATCATCGGATCTGGAGATCCGAGTCTGGGGTCAGTGAAAGTAGGTGCGAAAAAGGGAGTGAATTATCTAAGCCAAACGATAGCTAAAGACATAAAGAATTTTGGAATCAGCTGTATTGCTGGTGATGTCATAGCAGATGAGTCTATCTTTAATAGCTTTCCGATTTCTCCATCATGGCAGTGGAATGACTTGGGAAATTATTATGCATCGGGCGCATGGGGTATCAATGTCAATGATAATCAATATCATATTTACTTTGCTCAGCGAGCCAAGGAGGGTATGATCCCAAAGCTAAAGAGCTATCGACCGTATATACCAGGATTGGAGCTGCAGAATGAAGTAGAGACGGGCGCTGTTGGGACAGGAGATAATGCCTATATTTTCGGAGGTCCGTATCATTATACTAAAAGAGTGGTCGGGACGATTCCCCCAGGTTCTAAAGATTTTTCGATTAAAGGTTCTATTCCTGATCCACCTTTATTTATGGCATATTACTTACAGGGGGCACTGCAGAAGTTGAATATCACATCTGCAGATTATAGATCAGTTCATGACTTCAATCCACAGAAGATTCCGCGAAAAACCATTCAGACTTATCAGTCCCTTAAGCTAAGAGATCTCGTCTTCCATACGAATAACAAAAGTGATAACCTGTATGCAGAGGCTCTTCTGAAGACCATTGGTCACATCGACAAGAAGAAGGGGAGTGGTCGTTCTGGTATTTCTGCCATTATAGAATACATGGAAGAGGCAGGTATCAGTACTTCTGGAATCAGGATGGACGATGGCAGTGGTTTATCAGCGAGGAACAGAGTATCATCTAGAATAATGGCTGAATTTCTAAAAGCTTCAGCTGCAGAACTGGGCCTTAAAGAAGTATGCTCCTACCTTCCCAAAGGCGGAGTAGATGGCACAGTAGCTTCGTTATTCAGAAATAGTGCTGCGAAGGGTAGAGTCTGGCTGAAGAGTGGATCTATGGAAGGGATCATGAGCTACAGTGGATATATGAAGTCTAAGTCGGGGACTTGGCACAGCTTCTGCCTTATGGTCAATGGATATGATGTATCTAATCGTAAGATGAGACCAATCCTTGAACAAATGATGACTGCCATATATGAAAGAACTTGATAAAATCGGACTTAAAAGAAGCTATTATCTAAGACTGCTTTAATAATCACAACTAAAAAAGTAATTTTAACTTGTGAGTCCATCTAAGCACCGATTTCCTTTTATTCGAGCCATCTACCTTTTCATTGGCATCAGTATTATTTATGCTTGTAAGGAAAGTCCCAAGGTTATAGAAAGTCAAGTTGTTCAAGAAGTAATACAAGATCAAAAGGCCACTGAAATCTTAGAAGATGACCTACTCACTGTCACTAACGAAGACATCCATATCATCGATAATGCTCCCGATCGATCCTCATGGCAAAATCCAAATCTTGTCATAGAGAGAATGGGGAATATCGAAGGAAAGATAATAGCAGATATAGGAGCGAGTGTAGGCTACTTTGCATTCCGACTCGTCCTCAGTGGAGCTAAAGTCATTGCAGTAGAACTAGATGAATCGATGGTACAGCTTATGAACTCATTTGCCATCACGAATCTAACTAAAGAACAGAGCGAGCGATTTAGAACTCACATAGCGCTACCTGATGATCCACTTTTAGAGGAGAATGAAGTGGACCAAGTCATCATCATGAATACCATAACCCTGATCGAAAATAAAAAGTCCTATTTGACTAAATTAAGACAGTGCCTTAAGCCTGATGGTAGATTGATGATCATGGACTTTAAGATGAAGCGGCTTCCTGATCAATTCCCAAGTAAGGAAGATCGCATTTATGCTGATATTTTAGAAGAATTACTTTATGAATTAGGCTATGATCAGGTCATCATTGATGATTCTACTCTAGATTACCAATACATCATTTTTGCTAATAATGCGAAATAAAGCTTAGACTCGCTTATGGCGTAGAGAATCAGGCGATTTTAGCTTAACTTATATAGCTCATTTCTTTCCGGGCCAACAGATACCATAGATACAGGTACTCCGAGTTCTTTTTCCAGATAGGATACATAGTCTTTCAGACCTGAGGGCAATTCTTGGTAGGTCGCTACACCAGCTAAATCACCCCAGCCATCTACTTTTTTAAGATTTGGAGTCAGACTTTCATCGCTGAGATTGAATGGTAATTCTGTCACAGTCTCACCATTGACTTGGTATGAATCAGCGACATAGAATTCCCCAAAGCTGTTCAGGATATCCATTTTGGTAATGACCAGATTTGTGACACCATTGACCATCACAGTGTATTTGAGCTGAGGAATATCTATCCATCCACATCTCCGAGGTCGTCCTGTGGTCGCGCCGAATTCACCACCGACTTTCCTTAGCTTTTCACCATCTTCATTATCCAGTTCTGAAGGGAATGGTCCAGAGCCTACTCTGGTACAATATGCTTTAGTGATTCCAGTGACTTCCCTGATAGATTGAGGCGAGATACCGAGACCTGTGCAGACACCTGCTGTGACAGTATTAGAAGACGTCACGAATGGGTATGTTCCAAAGTCTATATCCAGCATCGATCCTTGAGCACCTTCTGCCAAGATTTGCTTGCCTTCTTTTAACGCATGATGGATGTAATATTCGCAGTCTATTTTTTGTAGTTTTTTTAGCTTCTCTATGCTGTCCATCCACTTAGCTTCCTCTGCTTCTAAGTCAAAGTCAACTTCTGGATAGAGCCCTGCTAATTTTAGGTGCTTCTTTTTAAGTGCCTCATACTTCTCGTGGAAACCTGATTCTATATCTCCGACGCGCAGACCGTTTCTCCCAGTCTTATCCATATAAGTGGGACCTATACCTCTTAGTGTAGAGCCTATTTTATCCTTGCCTTTAGATGCTTCTGAAGCCGCATCCAGAAGTCTATGTGTCGGCAGTATAAGATGTGCCTTCCTTGAGACTAATAATCGATCACCCAGCTCGACGCCTAAGTCGATTAAGCCTTCGATTTCTTTATATAGCGTTATCGGATCTATGACGACTCCATTGCCTATGACATTGATGATATTCTCTCTGAATACACCAGAGGGGATCGTGTGAAGGACAAATTTCTGATCGTTGATGATGATCGTATGGCCAGCATTAGGTCCACCTTGAAATCTTGCGACGATATCATATTTATCAGCTAAATAATCAACTATTTTACCTTTGCCTTCATCTCCCCATTGTAATCCTAAGACGACATCTACTGCCATATCTATATATTATTTATATAAAAATTGTAAATGTATAAAAGCTTTAAGCCCAATACTAATGATTTACTGTGAATCGAAAATAAAATAAGACAGTTAGATTGGTTGATCTGACTAAGACGCTTTCTTCTCTGTCTTAGGACAGGCCCCATCACACTTCCCATACATGTTGAGAGAATGATGTGTGACTTGATATTTCAGTATATCTCCCATCATATCTTTGATCTGTTGAATTCTGGGATCACAGAATTCTACTACCTTGCCGCAGTCTACACAGATCAGGTGATCATGCTGCTTGCAGCCGTATGATTTTTCAAATCTGGTTAAGTTCTGACCGAATTGGTGTCTTTTTACCAAATCACAATTCACTAATAATTCTAAGGTGTTATAGACTGTGGCTCGACTCACACGATAATTCATCGTCTTCATGTGTATATAGAGTGCTTCTGCATCGAAGTGATCAGACCTGCGGTAGATTTCTTCAAGTATGGCATAGCGTTCTGGCGTCTTACGGAGTTGATTGTTCTCCAAGTGCTTAGTGAAAATCACTTTAACTTCTTCTAAAATATCCTGTAAATGGCCTTCTTTTGTTTCCAATCGAATTATTGTTTAATCAGTTATCTACGCGCTCTACTGTGCTTATGCCGTCTATTGACTTGAGGTTCTTTATCAACTCCTTAAGCTGATCTTTGTTTTTGACAACGACCATAATGGTCGAAGAAAAGACACCTTCATTACTATTTATACTAAAATTACGAATATCTAAGCCCATTTTAGCAGATATCGTATCGCTAATGATAGAAATCACTCCTACTCCGCTATCCACACCCTCAAGACCGATTTTAACAACAAAGTCCGAACTTGCATTTCCACCCCATTCTGCTTTCAATGTCCGATAGCCATAATTAGCTATCATGTTAGTCGCATTTGGGCAGTCAGTTCTATGGATTTTCAATCCAGCATTCAGTGTTAAAAAGCCAAAAATACCATCGCCATTCACTGGTGAACAGCACTGAGCCAGAGAGTAAGTATACATTGATGCAGGTTCTCCGTTAATAAATATGGAATCTTTATTACCTAATTTCTGCTTTGATGACTTTTCTGCTGGTGTTATATCGGCTTGTGCCTTTTCAGCCTTTACTTCTTCTACATGCTTCAGCGCCATTTGTTTGCCCACTACCTCAAATTTTTTGAGCTCACTTAATTTTATTTGTTCTTCTGCTATAGCGTAATATAGGTCTGGTCTCGATCCGAGTCCAAAGTGCTTGACCAGCATATCTACATTATCTTCGAAGTCAGCTTTCATATTTTTTAGCTTCCTGGCTAAGTCTTCTTTCCCAAATTCGCCAATACTTCGGCGCTCCTCTTTCATGGAAGAACGGATCTTATTTTTTGCTTTTCCTGTTTTGACGAGATTAAGCCAGTTTTCATTTGGCTTTTGATTTTTTTGTGTCTTGACAGTGACTTGGTCACCATTCTCTAAGACATGGCCCATGGGGACAAGCTTATTATTTACTTTTATCGCAGTCGCTCTATAGCCTATATCAGAATGAATGTGAAAGGCAAAGTCAAGAGCCGTCGCACCTAATGGAAGGATCTTCATATCACCATTAGGTGTGAATACATAGACTTCTTCCTTGAATAGATTACTCTTAAAGTCATCTAAGAATTCTATGGCATTCGTATATGGAGAGTCCAGAATGTCTCTGACATTATCCAGCCAATTAGCGTAGACATCTTTTACATTTTTAACTCCTTTATATTTCCAGTGTGCAGCAAAGCCTTTTTCTGCTATCTCATTCATTCTTTCTGTACGGATCTGGACCTCTACGAATTTTCCTTCAGGACCAATAATCGTCGTATGCAGTGACTCATAGCCATTGCTCTTAGGGGTCGTCACCCAGTCTTTAAGTCTCTCTGGAATGGGCGTATAGACATCTGTAATCACAGAATACACTTGCCAGCATGCACTTTTCTCTTTTTCACTTGGCACATCTATGATAATCCTCACTGCGAACAGGTCATATATTTCTTCAAAAGGCACGTTCTTAGTCTGAATCTTATTCCAGATAGAAGATATGCTCTTTGGCCGACCCATGACTCTGAAGTTGATATCGAGCTCTTTAAGTTGTTTTTTGAGTGGTTTGATGAATGATTTGATGTATTCATTTCTGGTGGACTGAGTGTCGCTTATCTTTTTAGCGAGCTCTTCGTATTTATCGCGATTCTTTATCTTGAAGCAGATGTCCTCATATTCTGTCTTGACCTGATATAGACCTAATCTATGAGCGAGGGGAGAGTAGATGTATTGTGTTTCTGCTGCGATTTTAAGTTGCTTTTGCTCAGGCATGGCGTCTATTGTCCTCAGATTATGCAGCCGATCCGCCATTTTGATCAGTACCACTCTGACATCATAGACTAAGGTGGAGAGTACCTTTTTTAAATTCTCAGCCTGAGGGCTTTTTAGATTTTCTTCTTTAGTACTTTCTACATTATAGAGTCCGTCTAGTTTAGTCAGCCCATCTACGATCAGACTTATTTTTTCATTGAAGTTATCTGCGATGTCTTTAAGCGTGTAGTGGGTGTCTTCTACGACATCGTGAAGGATAGCACAGATCACAGCTGTCGGTCCTAATCCTATTTCTTCATGGCAGATTCTAGCGACTTCTATAGGATGATATATATATGGTTCGCCTGATCTACGCCGTTGGAACTTATGACCTTCTACGGCAATTTCAAGTGCTCTATCTAGCAATATTTGATCATCTCCCTTGAGTTTATTTTTAAGAGGTCGCATTACCTTTTTATAAGTATTCTTGATCTCTTTTAACTCTTCATCTGTTATCGCTACGTCTGTTACTGGCATAGATTATTCAATGGGCTATATGGTTAATCAAAATTACATTAATTAAAGTTCACACTACAATCAATAATAGCTGGAATAAATCCAAAAAGGTTATATATTTGCGCCTCTTTGAGCAAATCGTTGTTCGATATAGTTAAATGCGGGTATGATGGAACTGGTAGACATGCTAGATTTAGGATCTAGTGCCGCGAGGCGTGGGGGTTCGACTCCCTCTACCCGCACTATTTAGCGCTGATGAATAGTGTATTTACTACTTAAGTATTGCCTAATCATAGAATCAGCAGGACTAAGAACAATGGTAGAATCATACTTCTTTAGCAATATATATATGTTAATAAGAAGCTCGTATGATCTGATGTAAAGCATATGCAGCTAATTAATTCTATTCCTTTATGAAAATTACAAGACAAGATCACGATGATCTTAATGCGACAATCACGCTGATTGTAGAAAAAGATGATTATAGCTCCAAGCTGACCGAGGAGTTGAAGAAACATAGAGCGAAAGCTCACATGAAGGGATTTAGAAAAGGTAAGACTCCCATGTCAGTCGTCAAGAAGATGTATGGAAAATCTGTCCTTGCTGAGATTATTAATAAAGTGATTGATGATTCTATCTCTGGATTTATAAAAGATGAAAAGCTCGATATATTAGGCAGCCCTATTCCTGCAGAAGATCAGGAAATGATTGACTTTGATTTAGCTTCATTAGAAGACTATACTTTTAAGTTTGATATAGGTAAAGCACCTGAGGTGGAAGTTGCCGGTGTGTCTAATACTGATACATACACTAAGTACGCCATCGATATTTCTGATGAGTTGCTTAACGAGGAGCTTGATTTAAGAAGAAAGCAAAGAGGGGAGAATAAAGATGTAGAAGACGGTATAGAAGAAGAAGATATCTTGACCATAAAGGCCTTAGAATTAGAAGGGGATGTGGTGAAAGAAAAAGGCTGGGAGACGGGATTTACGCTGTTAGTCAGCCGCATAGGGAATGAAGACTTACAAAAAGAGATCTTAACTAAGAAGATAGGTGATAAGATTACATTCAATATTTTCGAATTAGAGAAGGATGCAACGGAAGAGCATGTCAGAAAGTATCTTCTGAATCTGGATGAAGACGAGGATAAAGAAATAGGAAAGCATTTTGAAGGTACCATAGAGAAAGTATCTCGAAGAATGCTGGCTGAAATGAATGATGAGTTTTTTGATGCTGTATTTCCTGGTGGAGAAGTGAAAACAGAAGCAGATGCAAAAGAAAAAATAGCAGAAGACATAGCAAAGTACTATGATGATCAGTCCAGATCCGTCATGTATAGAGAAATCATGGAAGAACTGATGAAGAACAATAGCATCACGATCCCAGAGAAATTCTTAAAAAGATGGCTGAAAATCACGAATCGAGATGTATCCCAGGAAAACTTGGATAATGAATTTGATGCATTCTCTAAAAATATAGAATGGAACCTGATGAAATCTACACTAGTTAAAAAATATAACGTAGTCGTAGAACCAGATGAGTTAAGAGCTTCAGTCAAAAAGAAGATAGAGGGATACATGCAGCAATACGGAGCCTTAGGCGGTATGGATATGGAGCCGATGATAGACAGGATGCTCAGTAATAGAGAGCAGATAGAAAAAGAATACTCAGAAGTAGAAGCTGATAAATTATTTGCACAGATAGAGAGAGAAGTGTCTATTGCTGAAAAATCAGTCTCAATAGAGGAGTTTCGCGAAATAGTACAGAAGCTTAATGAAAACCAAGCTGCGTAAATTCATTGTTTGTTAAACTATTATTGATTAAATTGTTTATAGCATAAATTATACTATGATACCAATAGACGAATTCAAAAAATACGCGACTAAGCACAGAGGAATGAGTAGCATGCACTTAGAAAAGTACATGAACACATCTATTCCCAATATCAATGGGGAAGCATCAGTCCCTAATATAAATGGCTTCACACCACAAGTGATAGAAGAAAGGCAAATGAATATTGTGGGAATGGATGTATTCTCCAGATTGATGATGGATCGCATCATCTTCATGGGTGTACCAGTAAGTGACTATGTAGCGAATGTCGTACAGGCCCAAATGTTATTCTTAGAATCCACTGATCCTAAGAGAGACATTCAGATGTTTATCAATAGTCCTGGTGGAAGTGTCATTGCTGGGTTAGGCATGTATGATACCATGCAGTATGTGGCGCCTGATGTAGCAACTATTTGTACTGGGTTAGCGGCATCTATGGGTGCCGTATTATTAGCTGCTGGTCAGAAAGGTAAGAGATCGTGCTTATCGCACAGTAGAGTCATGATTCATCAGCCATCTGGCGGAATGCAGGGACAGTTCTCTGATATGGAGATCACTTACGAACTGATCAAAGAACTGAAGCAAGAGTTATATCAGATTCTATCAGACCATACGGGTCAAAAATTTGATAAAATCGAAAAAGACTCTGACAGAGATAACTGGATGAAGGCTAAAGATGCTAAGAAGTATGGATTAGTGGATGAAGTATTAGATCGTAAAAGCTCTAAAAAAGAGAAAGCATAGCAGTTCAAATACCATTCGTTCATCTTAAAAAGCGGTTATGTCAAAAACGAATACTTCAAGTCCTAAATGCTCATTCTGTGGAAGAGATAAGAGTGAAGCTCTTATTCTTATTGCAGGTATTCAGGGCCATATATGCGAGATCTGTATAGATCAAGCTCACGAGATAGTACTCGAAGAGCTGAAGCAAAATGATGGAAAAACTGTCACAAGTGATAAGTCAGAATTTCAGCTTCCTGAGCATATCACCCCTAAGCAGATCAGTAGCTATCTCGATGGCTATGTCATAGGGCAAGGCGATGCCAAGAAATACCTCTCAGTAGCTGTATATAACCATTATAAGAGATTGAGGCAGGGAGGCAGTAGTGATGTTGAGATCGAAAAATCTAATATTTTATTTGTCGGAGAGACTGGTACTGGCAAGACATTATTAGCTAAGACGATTGCCAAATTTTTAGAAGTCCCTTTTACCATTGTAGATGCCACTGTATTTACAGAGGCAGGATACGTAGGCGAGGATGTGGAGAGTATGCTATCCAGATTGCTCCAAGCTTGTGACTTCGATGTAGAAGCAGCAGAGAAAGGAATCGTCTACATAGACGAGATAGATAAAATAGCCAGAAAGAATGATAATCCTTCTATCACCAGAGATGTATCTGGAGAAGGAGTACAGCAGGCAATGCTAAAAATGCTGGAAGGGACTGAAGTGAATGTACCGCCACAAGGAGGCAGAAAGCACCCTGAGCAGAAGATGATCAAGATAAATACAAGCAATATCCTGTTTATTTGTGGAGGTGCCTTTCAGGGATTAGATAAGATTATAGCTAAAAGACTTAATACGCAAGTGATCGGATTCAGGAAAGAGGGCGAAGAGCAAGTAGATCAAGATAACATCTATCGATATATCAATCATCAAGATATCAAATCATTTGGATTGATACCAGAGCTTATTGGTCGATTACCAGTATTAACCCACTTAGATCCATTGGATCAGGAGATTTTAGTAAGGATATTGAAGGAGCCTAAAAATTCGTTGGTCAAACAGTATGAAAAGCTTTTTGAATTAGAAGGCATCAAGCTCATCATCAAGCCAGATGCTTATGAATACATCGCTGAAAGAGCCATGGAGTTTAAGCTCGGCGCTCGTGGACTTCGGTCTATCTGCGAAGCCATTCTGACGGATGCTATGTTTGAGTTGCCATCAGAAAAGGATGTGTTTGAATTAGTTGTAGACAAGGACTATGCGGTGGAAAAACTGAGCACATCCAAGCTATCTCATCTGAAGGTAGCTTAGCAAATAACTTAGATAATATTCTGAGGGACATGAAGATCAATTGACCCCTAAGATTGTAATTATTTTCATTCATTTGCATTCTGTCGAGGTGTTAGATATTATCCGTATATACCTATCAAGACAAAGTGCTTTATAAAATATTCTAAGGATCATCTCACCTTTCCTATTATAGTCGTGTCTATTGTGCTTTGTCTACTTTTTTCTTGTCTTTGAAACCTATTGGAGTACCTCTGATTAGAGATATACTAAGAGGTATTTTTTTTGAGATTTTAAAACAAGGGGTAGCGTGACCCCTTGAATGAATGACATAGATTTTTATAATATTCCAAAGGGAAAAAACTGTCACGGCCAGTTGCCATAGCAACATGGCTTTATATTTTGCCTCTTTATGTCAATCATTGACCCATTCTCTCCTCTATCTTTTTCAGCCGTGCCTCAAGATCATTGATGATTTCTTGTTGCTCCTTAATTGCTTGGACGGCTAATGGTGAAAAGCCCATATAATTCACGCCCAGTCGACCATCTTCCATTTCTGAGACAAGGTCAGGAAATACATTCTGGACTTCCTGAGCTATATAGCCTGTGGTGCTTATCTCGTTACCTTTATAATTATAATCTTTTAATTGCAGTTTAATCAATCGATTTAAAATACCTGAACTGTCAGTGATGTTTTCCTTGGCGTGACGATCACTTACTGCCATCCATACTGGATTACCTTGATCATTTATGGTTAGTGTATGATAATATACATAGCCATCAGAATACCTATAAAATCTCAATGCACCAGTTCCAGATTGATCCCGTAACTCGGTAAGCCTGCGTGCAGCCATATCTATATTATAGATGTGACCAAATGTATTGAAATCGTGGTAGTAAGGACTTGCAGGTTTTCTAGGACCCCAGAATCCGCGCCGCTGTGGTCCTAAATGTAATACATTGTCATGCGGTGTATCGTAATGGTTGATGCTGAGAGAGTTTTTGGTCATTTCAGTGTAGGTGACATTTTTAGTCTGTATCTGATAGCCAAATGGTTTGTCCGCTATTCTCAACAAATTGTCTGACAAATTAGTAAAGCCAGTACCGTCCACATCTTCATAAATCAGACCTGTAGGGAAGTGGATTGAGAAATTAGGATTGGCAACATTCATGCTAAGTCTCTTGTCGTGTTGCTCTACTTCGAGGGGCGACTGAGATATAATAATTAAGCTGTAAATCATTAAAATAAGACATAGAAGTACTCTTTTACAATTCATTATAATTGATTTTGGAAGTGATTAATAGTTCATATTTTCCTTGATTCATTGCTCGTCAGGAAGTTTCTTTTGACGCTAAGATTGAACCAAGCTTGAAGGATAAAATTAATACTATTATGAATAATGCGCATCCCTATTTTTAAGTATTTTTTGAGCTTTTGAAGCACAGCGAGGCTTCATTTTATAGGATCATATATAATTAGCCTAAATGAGATTTTAGATCACCCCATTAATTCTATGAATATCTGAGTCAATTCTTATATAGAAATACTATTATTATGAATGCATAGATATTTCATCAAGCTATCCTATAAAGGGACTAACTTCAGCGGATGGCAGCGCCAAATAAATGCACATACTGTCCAAGCAGAAATAGAAGATGCATTCCAGTTATTTTTAAAATATAAGGTAAATGTCGTTGGCTGTGGAAGGACAGACGCTGGAGTACACAGCAAGAATTATATTGCCCATTTTGATTTAGAAAAGAAAGCTGATTTTGACTTGGTATTTAAGTTGAAACTTATGGTGTCGAAGGACATCACCATTCATGATATATATGAAGTGGATAACGCTATGCATGCTCGCTTCAATGCGACATCGAGATCATATGAGTATCAGATGAATGGAGTCAAAGATCCTTTCCTACGCGAATACTCTTTCTTTTATCCGCAGATCCATAACTTGGATATTAAGAAGTTAAATCAAGCAGCTCATTTACTATATGATTACGAAGACTTCTATACATTCTGTAAGACCAAGACAGATGTGAAGACCACGATATGTCAGATCAAAGAAAGTCACTGGATCTGGACAGAATATAATGGATTACAGTATCGGATCACGGCGAATCGATTTCTCCGAGGTATGGTCCGTATGATTGTAGGTATGTGTATTAATGTGGCTTTGGGAAGGCTGGAATATGAAGAAGTGAATTCTGCGCTAAGAGATAGGCGGAGACTGAATCGAGATTGGGCAGTGCCAGCTCAAGGACTTACCTTAGTAGACATTGAGTATCCCTTTGACACTTCTGGTCACGAGGAAGGTATTACAGTTAAAGAAGGGACAATTGAGCAAGTGGTTCATATTTCTAATCACATTCCCGAATTCAAGAATCCTCATGAGCATGAAGAATATACTAAGCGTCTCACTACTGGTGTCCCTCATCAGATTCTGGTGGCTTATAAGAAAGAGGAGGCCATAGGATTCAAGGTAGGATATCAGCGAGATGATGATGGTTCTTTCTATAGCTGGATGGGAGGTGTATTGCCTTCTTATCGCAGACTGCATGTCGCACAGCAGCTATCGATTATGCAGGAGGCATGGGCGATCAATCATGGTTATATATCTATTCGATTTAAAACGAAAAATTACCTAAAAGCCATGCAAAGATTTGCTTTGGGTAATGGATTTAATATCATACGGACTGAAGATGGATCGACAGTGGATGATAGAATTATCTGGATGGAAAAAGACATTAAAAATAGCTGATTCAGCATAAGATTTGTGAGACTTTGAGTCCAAAGAGGCCTTAGACCCTATT
>Ga0209831_1000533_pt1 | contig 36732 bp, 6 predicted proteins | sample Maine_Asex4_meta_FD_187451 | JGI IMG/M metagenome (GOLD analysis project Ga0209831, IMG submission 187451) | Marine algal microbial communities from Maine, USA - Maine_Asex4_metaG (SPAdes) (version 2) | ecosystem: Host-associated > Algae > Red algae > Unclassified | place: Maine, USA | collected... | reverse complement strand
TAACTCATGACATTGTAAGTGCTGATGGAAGTATAGATGTTGTAGGGGCAGCGGACGAGGTACCAGCGGGAACCTTATTCCCACTAGGCACAAGTACGGTAACATATACGATCGTAGATGGAATGGGTAACACCAGTAGCTGTAGTTTCCAAGTAATCGTAGAAGATTGCGAAGCACCGATGATCATGTGTTCAGACGAGATAAACGTAGCTTGTGGTACAGAAGATATAGATGGATGGTTTGCAGGAATAGCCGCAACAGCGACAGATAACTGTGACCTTCTTGCAGACTTAGTGGTAGATACTTTACTCTTAACTGACTTTAGCAGTTGCGGAGGAACATTTGAGAGAGTTTACTTATTTACAGTAACCGATCAGGCAGGAAATTCTAGTAGTTGCACAGCAACTTATGAAACGGATGATGAAGTGCCTCCTGTAATTATGCCGATGGCAATGGATCTTACTTTAGAATGTGATGGATCAAATCAAGCTGCTGAATTGCAAAACTGGTTATTGAGTAATGGAGGTGCCAATGCAACGGATGCATGCAGCGGTCCTGTTCTATGGACAAATGACTTTGTTGGAGATCTGTTAACAGATTGTGGTGCTCCAGGTGTGGATGTGACATTTACAGCAACAGATGCCTGTGGAAATATTTCTACTACTGTGGCAACATTTACAATCGAAGATAATGGAATGCCAGTATTAGATTGTCCTGCAAATATAGTTTTAGAATGTTCTGATCCTATTAATGATGCAGTGATTGAAAATTGGTTGAATGGTGCAAGCTCTTTAGATGCGTGTCAGGGTATTCTTCCAGTTACGAATGATTTTGATGATGTATTTACAGCAGCTTGTGGTGAAACTGGATTCTACACCGTAACCTTTACCTCTATAGATCAATGTGATAATGTTACGACCTGTGTAAGAACAATAACTTTAATTGATTCTACACCACCTACGATAGAAATGGCTGCTACAGATTTAGTATTAGAATGTGCAGACGGTGGCAATGCAGCTGCCATAACTGCATGGGAAATGGCTAATGGAAATGCGCTAGCTTCCGACGAATGCAGTGAACCTTTAACTTGGGATTTCACGACAGTTGTATTGACAGCTTGTGGAATAACAACAGAGACAATTTATACATTCTCTGTAACGGATGAATGTGATAATATTAGTACAACAGAAGCTAGTGTGATTATTTCAGATACGACACCTCCAGTATTGACCGTTCCAGGAGATGTAACTGTAGAATGTGCTGATCCTACAGAAATAACACTTTTAGATTGGCAAGCAACGGCAACCGTAACGGATGATTGTGGAACACCTATGGATATTGATGCAGTATTATTTAATACGATTAGTGCCTGTGGAGATACAAATACGGAAGTATATTTATTCACAGCAACAGATGCTTGTGGAAACATTTCAACTGGAATGGCTAGTTATACCATAGAAGATACAACAGATCCTGTTATTACAGTAGACCCTGAAGATTTTGTAGGAGAATGTAATGGTTCCAGTAATAGTATTGACATCTTGAGTTGGTTAAATAATAACGGTTTTGCAGAGGCGGAAGATTTATGTGGGGATATTACTTGGACTAATGATTACGGAATGATCGTAACAGATTGTGGTACAACGGGAGAAGTAATTGTGACCTTTACGGCAACCGATGATTGCGGTAATTCATCATCAGCACCAGCGACATTCTCTATAGATGATAATGTAGCTCCTAGCTGGGAATTAGATCCTCAGAATTTGACCATCCTATGTAATGGATCTTCTGATCCACTGGGAGAAATAGATGCTTGGTTATCTACAGTAGGTGGTGGTGAAGCTGAAGACAGTTGTAGTTTAGTTATTTACACCAATGACTTTACGGCTCTTGCTGGAGGTTGTAGTTCATTTACTGGTTCAGCAACAGTGACCTTTACGGCTTCGGATGCATGTGGGAATATGTCAATTAGAATGGCCGATGTAGAGATAATAGACGAGTTAGGTCCTGAAATAATATCGCCTGCCAAGGATACCTTAGTGGAATGTAACCCTGCCACTGTAACCATCGATTCCCTAAGTTGGATCGCTAACAATGGAGGAGCTATCGCAGAAGATAATTGTAGTGGAATAGAAATGTGGACACATGCACTGATGGATGTTATAGAGGGATGTGGACCTACCGCTACATATAGATATATGTTCTTTGCAACCGATACCTGTGGTAATGAGTCAGCAGTTACTATTGCAGACTTTGTAGTAGAAGATACGGCGCCACCAGTTATAGATCCTACCGCTGTTAACCAAACAGTAGAATGTGATGGATCAGGTAATGATATGATGATTGATACTTGGTTAGCAAATGTTGCTGCCTCTGGTGCATCAGATGTCTGTTCAGGATTTAATCTTACTTGGGAATGGGATTTAGTTATGGATGAAGATTCATGTGGAATCACCGGTATACAAGTTTATAGATTTACAGTCTTTGATGAATGTTTAAACAGTAGTACAACAGAAGGGACATTCACTATAGAAGATACAACACCACCTCTCATTACTGGCGGTATGGACGTCAGTGGAGAGTGTGATCAAAGTGGAGCAGGTAACGATGACGAGTTGATTAGTTGGCTGAATAATAACGCAGGAGCAATGGCCGAAGATGTTTGTGGTACCTTAACATGGGCTAATGATTTTGATGTTGCAAATTGGGTTGATGGTTGTAATGACAGCAGATCTGTAGATGTAGAATTTACGGCAACGGACGCATGTGGAAATAGTTCTAGCGTGATATTTACATTTAGCACAGGTGACTTGACGCCTCCAGAATTCCTCAATTGTCCAGCGGCACCTATTATTGTAGATGCTCCAGCGACCTGGTGTTCTGCATTTGTAAATTTCCCTGATCTTATAGCAACAGATAATTGTGGTAGTCCTGTCGTGACACAGGTAGACAACACAGGCTTATCTAGCGGGGATCTTTTCCCTGTAGGATTGACCATATTGACTTTCCAAGCGGAAGATGATTGTGGTAATATTAGTCTTTGTGAAATTAAGATAATCGTTAATGATTTTCATACGCCGCCTACTATAGTATGTCCAGAAGATGTTGTTATGGATAATGATGCTGACATGTGTGGTGCAGTTGTAAATAATATTGCACCAGTTAGTTTCGAAGATAATTGTATAGACAACGTAGTGATTGTATACGAAGCGATAGATGTCAATGGAAATATAATAGCATGTGGATTTGAAGATGCTAGTGGAATCAAATTTCCCGAAGGTGTAAACACATTGACATACAATATATATGACCAACCATTATTACTCATAACAGAAGTAATACAGGATGGCAGCACAACGGGTATAGAGATAACCAACTTTGGACCTGCTAGCTTAGACTTAAGTTGTATGGATATTTCTAGAGAAGGGCCGGATATGGAAACCTATAATGTTCCTAATGGAACGGTATTAGGTGTGGGAGATGTATATACACAGATATTTACAGATATCACTACTGCTACACCAGCGGGTTACTACATTTCTTTCGTTGGAACTTCTATTGATGGAGTAGCAGTAAATGGATATATTCCTACTAACTTTGACTGGGCAGGTATTGTTAATGCTAGCAATATATACAGAGATCAGGTTTGTGATCATGACGACAATACAGACTGGAGTGTAGTAGGTGCTTGTAATGGAGCAAGCTTCGGTATGCTTAATTCAGGATTACCTGTAATGCCTGATAATGGCACAACAGTCGGCCTGCAAGAATCTAATGCGAATACAGAAAGTTGTACAACTACAATAACTGTTACAGATACGGAAGCGCCATATTGTGCAGAGCATGATACAACAAGTTACTTAGCGCTAGTTCCACTGGATATAATTCCAGGAGCATGTGGCCAATTGACCTTTAATGTTACAAGTAATCTGATTGTTGGAGATATTAATATCATAGATCTTCAAGGCACAGTAGCTGATGCAGGTGGTCTTGCTGCGACTTTGATAAGTCCTGCAGGTACTAGTGTTAATCTATTTAGCTCGCTTTGTACAGGAACGGCAGATATAGATATTTCACTAGATGATTCCGCCGCTAATAACTTAAGTGCAATTACATGTAGTCCTCTCGGTGGATCAGATATGTATCAGCCTCTAGAATCTTTCAAAGCTTTCTACGGAGAAGATGCAACGGGTACATGGACTTTAGAAATTTCGACTTCAGCTCTTAATCCTGCGCAGATAACAAATGTGGAATTACAAGTATTGACGCTGCAGCCGTGGACACAGATAGATGTGACTATTCCTAACGATATGGGTATGTGTGACGCTATGTTTACTTGGACTCCGCCTATATTTGGAGACAACTGTTGCGCGGGTATAATAACAGTAGAGTATACAACAGAAGATGATATAGCAATTCCATCAAGTGGTAGTGTTATGCAAGGGATACCTATAACAGAAACTTTTGGAGTAGGAACGACGACTATTACCTATACATTGGTGGATCAGTTTGGAAATACTTCTATGTGTAGTTTTGATGTTACAGTAGAAGATACAGAAGATCCTGTTCTGGATCCATTGACCTGTGTAGATCAGGTAATTCAGTTGATGCCAGGAGAATGTACATTCCCTCTGAATCAATTGCTACTTCCAGATTTTGCAGATAATTGCGGTATAGACAGTATTGCTTATATGCCAGCAATAGATCAGGGCTTACCGATCGGAGAAACAGAAGTAACAATAACAGCTTTTGATGCTGCTGGAAATTCAGTATCGTGCACATTTATGGTAACGGTTTTAGAATTTATACCAGATAGTGATCAGCTAGCTTGTAATAATCAGATCAACTTATCCCTAGGACCAGATTGTATGGCAGTCATTACAGCTGACATGATTCTAGAAGGAGATAGCTACGGTTGTTTTGATGAGTATTGCATTACATTGACAGACGCAAATGGAAACTTTATAGGGAGCTCTGTTGATGGAACAAACGTATTAGACATTACACACATTGATCAGATAATTACAGTAGAGATATGTACGGATTGTGATGGAGGAAATTGTTGTACGGGTTCTATACTTGTAGAGAACAAATTGATTCCAGAGGTTGTCTGCCCACCTGATACCGTGATCAATTGTAATCATTCTTTTGATCCGATCAACACAGGCATGCCGATTGTCGAATCTTGTGAGGACGAACTGTTCATCAACTATTATGATGATTTTGAAAACTTAGGAATGTGTGAAGATCCATCTGCGAGAATAGTAAGAACTTGGTCAGTAATAGATGAGAGTAATAATTTCGTAGAGTGTGTTCAGATCATCACGATTAAGGATTTTGATGTCAATGACATTGCTTATCCAGATAACCTAATTCTGACGGAGGATTATGGTTGTGATCATATTGAAGAGAACCCAGAATTGACGCATCCAGACAACACAGGTTTCCCTACAATAAGTGGTATACCGGTTTATGAAACTGGAGAAGGATTATGTTCTCACTTCTGGAACTGGGATGATCAGATACTATATAATTGTGAGGGAAGTTATGAGATTCTAAGGAAGTGGATCATCAGAGATATGTGTGAGGAAATAATTCCTGGCGTGAATCCTGTAGAACATTATCAGTCTATAAAAGTACTCGATAGAATTCCTCCGATCATCACAGATTGTCCAGACGATATTGTAATAAGTGCTGATCCTTGGAATTGTTACGCGACGATATATCTTAATGATTATATGCCTACAATAAAAGATTATTGTGGATCTGTCAAAGATACTTTCGTTAGTGTGACACCAGGTACGGTCTTCGAAGAGCCTATAGGATCAGGTAATTTTTATCTGTCAAAATTAGACATAGGAGACCATGAGGTAAAAATCAAAGTAAAAGATCAGTGTAGCAATTACAGCGAATGTAAATTCAATATAGAGGTCAGAGATTTTGCTGCACCTAATGTTGTATGCAAAGGAGCTATAACGGTTTCTCTTACAACTGATGGTTTAGCGAAATTATATCCAGAATCAATAGACTTGGGGTCTACAGATAATTGTAGTCCTGTTCATTTCCAGGTATACAGACAAGAAGAGCCATGTGGATTTCCTCAAGATACAATTCCTGGAGACTTTGTACATCTATGTTGTGCTGATATAGGAGATGATCCTGTTAAGGTAGTTCTAAGAGTATGGGATGATGCCAACATGGATGGTGTGTTCGGAACCTTCGGAGACAATTATTCCGAATGTTGGACTAATGTAACAGTAGAAGACAAGGCTGCTCCGGGAGTAATATGCCCAGTAGATGTTACGATAACCTGTGATCAGGATTATACAAATCTTGCTTTGACAGGAGCGCCATCACTGACAACTATTTGTGAATTTGCAGATGCAGAATACACAGATAATTTAGATGGATACAACGAGTGTGGAACGGGTGTCATTATCAGAAGGTGGAATATAGTAGATGCAGGAAATATAGTCTGCCAGCAATTGATTCATGTGGAAGCATTCGAACCTTTTACGGGTGATAATATTATATGGCCTGAAGATTATGCAGGAAATTGTCTGGAAGATATTCCAGATAGCGAGCCTTGGTTTACTGGAGGATCTTGCGATCTACTAGGTATTAATCTAGAATCGGATACCTTCTTCTTTGAGTCAGATGCTTGTTATAAGATATTGAATGAGTGGACGATAATTGACTGGTGTCAGTATGATGCTACAAACCCTGCAGCGGGAGGGATTTGGTCAGATACCCAAGTGATTAAGATCTTAGATAACGAAGGTCCTATGATTGCCTGCGATACGATGTTCATAGAATCATTTGATGAAGACTGTATACTAGACCAGTTAGTGGTTACAGGATCAGCAACAGATAATAATTGTGGATTAGGTCCTCAGCTACAATGGTATTACCAAATAGATCTGGACTATGATGGGACATACGATCAGTCTGGCGAATTAGAAGGAACGTCACCCTCATTTACCGTAAATAATGTAAGTCTTGGAACAGCAATTGTTAACTGGGTTGTAACAGATGGTTGTGGAAATAATTCTCAGTGTACACAAGTTATTAGAATTGTAGATGCTAAGCCACCAACACCTTATTGTATAGCCTTATCGACTTCTTTGGGAGAGACTGGCGAGGTAGAGTTGTGGGCAACAGACTTTGATCAGGGAGGATTAGATAATTGTACGCTCCAAGATCAGATTATCATATCGTTCACGGAAGATGGTAATAGTCCTAATAGGATATTCACCTGCGACGATATTCCTAATGGGGTAGCGGCAATGGTACCTGTCAATATATGGTACATAGACAAAGATGGCAATGCAGATTTCTGTGTAACAACACTTACAATTAGAGATACAGAGAATGTTTGTGAGGATCAGGAAGGTGCAATCGCAACAGTGGAAGGAAGAGTTGCTACAGAATTAGACGAAGGTGTAACAGGTGTAGAAATTACCCTAACTGATATCGAGCTGAGTGAATCTGACGATGTTAAAACAATAGCAGATGGATCTTATGATTTTGAATCTACTTTTGCAGTAGGTTTAGATTATAGTTTAAGTGCATACAGAAATGATGATCATTTAAATGGGGTTAGCACCTTGGATGTATTCAAGATGCAAAGACATGTCCTAGGTTTAGAATCTCTAGACTCACCTTACAAAGTGATAGCTGCGGATATAAATAATTCTGAAAGCTTATCAGCAGTGGATTTAGTAGAATTACAAAAAATGATTCTAGGATATAATGAAGAGTTTCCTGATAATAAATCATGGAGATTTGTTGCTTCAGACTTCGAATTTTTAAGCAATGATAATCCGTGGCCTTTCTCAGAAGTTAGAGCTATTAGTCCGCTAGAGTTTGATATTTTGGCAGAAGATTTTGTAGGTGTAAAAATTGGTGATGTTAATAATACTGCAGAGCCACAGTTTGGATCTAATATAATATCATCTACTAGAGGTATCAATGAATTAACCTTCATCATGGAGCAAGAGAACTTGATTGCTGGCAATCAGTATATAATACCTGTTAGGGTACATGATACCAGAATGGTAACGGCCTTCCAAGGAACCTTCAATATAAACATAGAGAAGGCGGAAATTCTTTCTATAAGTTCAGAATCCTTAGAGATGGACAGGTTTAATTTTGGTACAGACGAAGCCATGAAAAATGGACTTATTCCTTTCCTATGGACAAATCCATATCAGAGAGCATTAGGAGATGATGAATACATTATGATAGAAGTAGCAATTAAAGAAGATGTATCTAATTCAGAGTTGATTACCTTGAACTCAGATCATACGCCTGTGATCGCATATTTTAATGATGGAGCAGTAGAAGATATAGAGGATGCTATAATTATAAAATCTGTAGAAAGAGAGAATGCCATTTTCTATGTAGGACAGAACACACCTAATCCGTTCTCTAAAGAGACGTTATTAGAGATTATAATGCCAGAAGATGGAAGTGTAGAGCTTAAGATATTTGATCCTTTATCAAGGCTTGTTAAGAACGTATCTTACGACTTACAGGAAGGTAGAAATGAAGTTAAAATCACTGATTTTGAACTGAACAATGCTGGAGTGTATGTTTACAAGGTCGCCTATGGTAATGATGCCTATGAATATAAGATGATATATGTAAAATAGAATATATCTTATTCGGATGATTTTTGAATAAAGGGAATTTGACAGTGCAAATTCCCTTTATTTTAAAGCTTTGTTTTTAAACCATTAGCATATCTAAAAGCCCCAAGCCGAAGAACATTGTGTGCAGGCAAATCAAAAATACTACTTATAATTTGTGCTCTCGCCTAAGCTCATTTCTAGCGGTGTTACTGCATATATTGTTATTTACTAGCTTAGTATTGGGATTAGCTAAACATATAAATAATTATATATGTTAAAATTTTGGCTTTTTAACATAATGTTACTAAAAGTAATCTTTCCGTAATTTAGCTATATTAGATATAATTATATAGCATAAGTTACTAAAAATCAAGTAAATATAAATAACAAATAAAATTATGTATTTTTACATTTCAATTATTCATATATGTTTATATAATATTTGTAGTTTTGACGATATAAATTAACCTACCTACCTGAGTATTCCACATTTTTGGATACAATTTTGATATATAGAACTAGATATATTTCACCAATATGTTAAGTTCTAAATTTTGCGTAGCAATAAGTTTATACATTCGTTATTTTTTTCATTGAGAATACCCCAAAATCAAAAGTTAGCCCTTACTAACTTTTTTGATGTCAATCTATGCGCTTTTTCAAGCTTCATAACAACCCCCTTATTATATATTGACATACAATCTAGATGCTTAGCTAGGATCTTAGATTTAAAATATAATTGTAACACCCTTCAGAATATGTACTTGGTACCACCCTTTTATTTTAGTAATTCACCCTTACAAATAAACATGTAATCGTATCAATTAACAACATATAATAACTACAACATCAACAGAGATCTCTAGGCTAGAATCCATCTTAGTCATGGATATAGTCTTTCAAATTTGCAACTATGAACAAACAACTACAATTTTTAAAAATTCGACATGCACTCTTTTGCGTTATTTTACTATTTTCTGCAATTTCCATTACGACGGTAGTAAGTTCTGCAAGAAAGGCATCTCTGGAAGAGCAAGAACAACTGAACACAGCTGCTTCTATGATTCTTCTTAATGATAGTGGTCCTGAGGGAGTTAACGTTTTGGACCTCAGAGGCACATTGTGTTATCCACAATTAGATAAACTAGTTTCATGTGGTGAGCCTGATACTTTATCTATTTTGCTTTTCACAAAAAGTGAGACACCGATAGATGATATAATTATCAATCTAGAGATGGATGAAGGACTTCAGTATGCAGGTTTTGCAGAAATAGGTTCCGTAGATGGAATGGGTATGTCTCTCCTGGATTCACTAAATGTAACAAATAGTGAGAGCCCCTTTTTCAGCTTAAGTGAATTATCTCAAGCGGGAGGGGGTGTTGTCTTAACATTTGGAATACAAGCACAATGTGGTCATGATTTTGTCGCTAATCCTCCAGGGATTACTGTAAATCTTGATTATCCAGATTGTGTAGATGAAATTCCATTGGATCCGATAGCAACAGAACCGTTAACTCCTGAGGTTGTGTTTACAGGTGCGCCTGGTACGATAACGATAACTACTCTCAACAATGAATTCTGTATGACTCAGAATATAACGCAAGTTACATTGGATGCAAGTACAGGTGAAGCGACCCTTACGATTTCTGATTTTGGATTCCCTGATGTTTCACTAGATAATATTTTAGTGGATGGTGCTACAGTTCCGGCCTCAGATATTATGATAGACGCTAATGGTGTTGCTACAATTGTCTTAGATGGAAATGCTAATCCTGATTATTTTGGAGGAGATGGAATTCTAAACCAAAATGAAATTTCAGCGGTACAATTTTGTTTTTCTATAAATTCATGTCCCGTAGGAGGTACAACTTTTAGTCCCCCTCTTACTATAGCGGGAACGTGTAATGGAATTTTATGTGGTGGATTAATGGATTCTGAGACTACTACCTTGCTTATAAGACCTAATTTCGGTACAACTCCTGATACTGAATATACGGAGGTACAACTGCCTTCCTCATGTGATGCAGCAACAGGATTGCCAGCACAATATATTTTTGATATATCTACTACAGGAACCAGACCAGAAGAAATAGAAGGTTCTCTATATAATTTACGATTCTTACTTGATGAGTGTCCAGGAGGACCTCTTGTACCAGATTCTGTCCAGATATTTACAGGAGGATCTGCGACAGGAGCTCTAGTAACCTTACCCCTGACAGGAAGTTTATTTTCTATAAGTGCTAATGGACGATTGATTGTTAGTCTTAGAGCTCTTAAGCAAGATTTTGATGGACCAGGTGGTTTGACAGATATAGATGGTGACGGAAATTTTGATGATGTTCTAGGATCAGATGAGGTTAGAATAAGAGTATATCTCGGACCCTTAAGTTGTGCAGCCGGAGGTGGATGTGGACAAGATGATAGTGGAGAGATGCAAACTTGTCAATTTTTTAGAGTCTTTACACAAGGTGCAAGAGATTGTGGTCTTAGAAATGTGAGTGTAGTAGACAATGTTACACCCTTGCCTCCTCCGATACTATCTAATTCCGTATCGCAATACTCAAATATAGGTATGGTAGGAACTGGTAATAATGCTTTTCCTGCATTTAATTTTGGTGTAGTGGGTAATACCAGTGGAGGACCCGTTTCTTCTACAATCAATATAGATTATGACTATTCCTTAGATCCTAATGATTTTTCAATGTGTCCTGCCCCGGGGGGAGATTTTTCTTATGAGGTTATCTATTTGGGAGATTCTCTTACAGCTGAGAATTTAACGATTTCTAATTTGACTATAGATGGGAATCCAGCTAGTGCAACGACTACTCCTATGGGAACGAGTGTCCAGTTTGAAATTCCTTTTGGAGATGGTACGCCTGGAATGCATAATTTTAATTTTGACTTGACCTTAGATACATTTGCATGTGGACCAGCTATGGATTTTTTATTGATTACCAGAGTAGTAGAAAGTTGTCCTACCTGTGTATGTTCACCTATAGTAAGAACCTGTCAAACAGCAATCATAAGATCGGATCTGGATGATTTTCCCAATTGTACCTGCGACTACGATTCTTTTGTACAGACAAGAAGGCTCAATTTAGGTTTTACAGATCGTACAGAAACTACTCCCCTGACTATGGGAGATTTTCCCGGAGTTGATAACCTACAGCTTGATCAAGTATTGCCAGGCGATACTGTTGAGTTTATCACAGAATTTGTTATTTCCAATGCCGTACCATGGAACGGGAGAACAGAAAGAATTGGTTTTAATTTGACTCAGATACAAGGTAACTCTACTAATAATCCTAATTCTTTGGGTAGGTTGGATCAGGCAGCTGCGAGAATTCAGACTGGGCAAGTCATTAGGGGTGCCACCGTTTTTGATATGATCAATATTCAGCCTGCAGGCAATGTTAACGCAACTTATAATGGAATAAAAATAGGAGGTGCTGCCTTTAGTGCTTCACCTGCAAGCAGTTTTTCAAAAACAGATCATCCTGCTTTTGCGCAAGGTACATATACCCATGGTATATCTAATTCTGGAAATGATTTTCAAGATGGAACAATTTTTAGAATATATTTTTGGGGTGAAGATAGAGTCCCACCAGGAGAATTAAACGGAATTCAAGCTTTATATGATTTAATAGGAGGAGAGTTTGAAGATGGAGATACTATCCGATTTGTTACGCATATTCCAGTCAAACTTACACCTGATTTAGTTTCAACTGGAGATCCAACAACAGGTCCGCTGAACGTAACTAAAAATTCTTATAGAATGACAGTTGATGCTAGAGATCTTACCCCTACAGGAGCATTATCAGGAAACTTCATAGGAGGTGGTTCAGTATTTAATGGAAATAATGGTGCTACAGCTTGCTTATTCCAAGATACGCTCTGTTTTCACGATCCGCAAATGATTTTAGAAAGCACAATAGACTACAGTATCGATGTATGCGCAGCTGAGATCATTCACAATTTCACGATTAATAATCCTTTACCTGGAGATTGGTATAATAATCCTCCAGAGTATAGACCTATAGTAGGCTTAGAACGATTGTTTTCAGAGTTTCCAGAGCCTTACATATACAATGGAGGCGCTACATATGAAAAACTTGATGGAGCCGGTCCTACAGCATACGAACCAGATAGTATTCTCTCGGTAGATACAATTGGAACGGCTTACTGCGCAGCGAATCGATATGGACAATTGTATTTTGTAGATGAGGAATTTACTAACGGAGTAAGGGCAATTGATTACGATTGCTATGAAGACGATACAGATATATCTCTATCAGGAGGGACTTTTCCATTGGTCGGCGTGGGTGGAGATGCATTAGCAGATCCAGACACTTTACAATTTAGAATTCCTATCATTAGATTATGTACGGATATAGTACCTGAAACGCCAGTTGAGGCCTCTTTTCTAGCTTCATATACATACCTAGCAGATTATCGTATAAATTCTTATCTATGTAACAACGGAGTTCGGTATGGAATGAATATTCCTGGATGTAATCCTAACCCTGGAACGGATGGTACATTTTATTGGCCTTGGGAACGAGATGATGAAGATAATCCACATAGATTTGTAGGGAACCTTACGATGACAGAGATAGGTGCTCCTGTACCATCTGTAGAATTAGATGCAAGTGTTGCAAACGCTGAAATTTCAGATATGGGTGGTGGAGAAAGCAATGTAATAACTATATGTCCAGTAGGAGCAGACCCTATTACGGCAGGTGTTGTTCTTATAGAGTTTCCAGTAAATGTAACTTATGATGGTTCTACACCACCACTGACAGAGGTATTAAATACTGGAATGTCCACAGTCTATTCTGTGCCTATTCCAGATGGAACACCAGCAGGTGCATGTTTTGATTTTGAAATTATGACCTCGTTAGTTTATTGTGGTCCTGACGAAATATGTACTTATGCATTGCCCTGTGATGCAGATCCTACTTTAATATTAGCAAAAGATTTAGATTGCCTAGAGAAGATATGTTACGCTTATAGAGCAGGGCAACCAGAGATACAAGCAGGGTTTAATTTTCCTGTCAATCCTACACCTTGTGCAACAAATGATTTTGAAATTAATTTCAGTAATACAGGAAGTTCATTCTTTACCGAAGTTGATCCTGTATTATACTTTCCAGATGGTATGACACCTATAGTGCCTTTTACTGTAGAGCTGACGGATGCAATGGGCGGTACGACAAGTGTGACGATTCCTGCCATGGCAGCTCCAGCATTGAGCGGAGTTCCTGGAAATGCATATACTGTAGATTTAGCTACACTAGCAGCGCTCTTAGGGCCTGAAGGATTTGAGCCTAGTGAAGGACTAACATTTATGTTCTCTGCTGAACTAGGATGTACATTCGTAAGTGGTGCAGGACCAGCAGCTTTATTTAGAGCGGAAGGTGATTGTGAACCTTTTGAATTTCTCGATAGAGGTCAACCTATAAATACCATTCCACCATCTTCTGAATCTATTTTTGAAGTACAGTCAGATGAACTTCAGATAAACTGTACTGATGGAGGTGCGGTGGTACTTATTACTACATTAAATGCTGGTAAAGTTTCGTCGGGTCCTACTACAGTATGTCTGCAATTGCCCGAAGGTATTTCGATAGCTGAACCAGATATTGACATAGTCGCACCTACAGGATATACACTAGATAATTTCATGTCAGCGCCAATCGGTGGAGGCGGAGCCACTTCGGTTAGTTTTGATGGCCCTTCAGATGTAGCTGTTGGCGGATTCTTCTGCTTAGAATTGGCTTTAGTTCTAGACTCCGATCAAGAATGTGGGATTCTAGAAGTAGGCTTTCAAGTGAAAAGTACGGTAGAAGTAATATGTCCTTTAGAGCCTACTGGTAATTGCTCTATGGAGCAAGTTGTGGTGAATGAGTTATTGCCATTTGAAGTAGTGCCTGCAGCCTCAGTGGGAGATGCAACGCTAAGTGCAAGATGTAATGATGATCCTACCATGACAGATCTAGAGTTTGAGATAACATTGGAGAGTATAGGAGAACCATTCAATGGAAATATCGTAGTGGATTTTTTCTTTGATCTTGACCAGAACGGAATGGTAGATTCTTATGATACACCGCTTGGTTCTTCAGTAGCTTTTGCTTCTATTCCTGTTATTGGGGATGGAACTATTGAAGGAGAAGTAACAGTGCCAGCTGACGCAGCTTGTGCGATTGTGGCTAAACTTTCTATACCAGGTTGTGCTTGTAGTATGATAGAAATACCGTTTCCTGAAATTATACCATCGTTCTTAGATGAATTAGGAGAATCTGTTGCCGTATGTCCGAATGAACCATTTGTATTCGATGATTTATGTGGAGATATAGAGATGGTTTTCGATCCTCCTGCTGCAGGTACGGTTGTGATTGACGATGCTTCTGGAACAGCTACCGCTATTTTGAATCCAGGATTTGGAGTGGACGCAGCTGTAACTTTAGTAAGCAAGTACTCTATAGGTTCTTGTCCTAATCAAGAATTTACAACGGAATTTAGATCAGTTGGAGACTTCGATTTTGGACCATATACGGTAATGGGTTGTGCAGGTTCTCCTGTGCAAGCAAATCTAGATATACCTATCGAATTGCAAGAGGATATACAAGTAACTATTTCGCCATCTACCTATCTAGATGATCCTAATAGTACAGAACCTACATTTATAGAACCTTTAGAAAATCAAGGTTATTCAGTTGAATTTTCAGTGAACGGTCAATGTATGGCTAGTACAACATTAGACCTTATTATAACTCAGAGAGCGGAGATAAGCATAGAAGATAATTTTGACGTATGCGATACTATATTTGATTTAGCTGGTATTGTAACTCTTGATCCAGACGCTCCTGCTGAATGGATGTCAGAAGGTGATGGAGCTTTTATAGGAGGAACAGACGTTACAACAACTATGGCTTATGATCCAGGACCTATGGATATAGCTAATGGTATGGTTACACTTGTAGTAGAAACGGATGAGGGACAACCTTGTGGTGTTACTAGACAAGATCTTGTAATCAATATAGTTGTCGATACGATCCCACCCATGGTGACCTGTCCTAATGATATTTGTGTTCCAAATGATATGGATTGGTGTGGAGCTAACTTTAATTTACCGATTATACCAGTAGAAGACAATTGTACGGATGATGCTAACCTAATCGTAGAGTATAATGTGAATATGGCAGGGTGGACAGATGTTTCACCTAATAACCAGTTCTTTCCAAATGATACAACAGAGATAGGAATAAGAGTAATCGATGAAGCTGGAAATATAGATTCGTGCTTCTTTAATTTTATAGTAAAAGATAAGCAAGCACCAGAGGTGATTTGTTCAGACCTCGTTATTAATTTAGGTGAAACAGGCAACTGTGATACCACGATTGATGCCATGGATTTAGGTGGCTTAAGTACAGATGAATGTGAAATTGCTGATGTTTTAATCGGTCTGGATACTATGCCAGGTAGTCTAATGTCATCGTTCATGATTACAGGCTTGGTTGCACCAGTTGATACCACATTCGAATTTTTTGTGGTTGCTACTGATACTTCAGGAAATGAATCTTTCTGTTTATCTAATGTAAGAATACTATGTGGAGTTCCACCCGCACCTGCTATAGGACTAGCAAAGAGAACGGCGGATGTAGATCTTTTAGATAATGGTTGTGTGGATGTAACGTATGAATTAAATATCCAGAACTATGGAAATGTAGAATTGACTGATATTGTATTGACTGATGACTTGACAGCGGCTTTCGCATCGTGTGCAAGTTTTGAAGTAGATGAGATTACAAGTGATGATTTTATTGTAAATGGTGCTTATGATGGCGCCCCAGCAACGAGTATGTTACTTGGTCTTGATACGCTACAAGCTGGAGATAAAGGAGCAGTATTATTAACTGTACAAGCTTGCGGTTGCGCAGATGGGGATATCATGAATACAGCAAGCGTCGAAGCTACAGATCCTGACGGGACAGTAGTAGAAGATGATTCTACTGATGGTTCAGATCCTGATGGAGATGGTGATGGTGATCCTACAAATGATGGAGATCCTACGATCACAAGCCTGATGACTAATCCATCCATAGGTGGCGCTAAGCGAGTAGCAGATGCAACATTGAATCCTGATGGAAGCTTTGTTGTATTATACGAAATAAACATAGAGAATTACGGAGATGTAAGCCTAGCAGATATCCAAGCAATGGATGATCTAGCGGCGACTTTCCCAGCACCCTGTGCTATAGAAAATCTAGTGGTAACATCAGATGACTTTACGGTAAATCCATTATATGATGGAGTTGGAGTAACAGATCTATTGACAGGAAATGATACCTTACAGATAAATGATAAAGGAGCGATATTAATAGAAGTTACCGTAGCATCATGTGCAGGTGTAGGACCATTTGAAAATGAAGCTACAGTAAGTGGAACCGCACCAGATGGAACGATGGTAGAGGATGATACGGTCAATGGAAGTGAGCCAGATGGCGACGGCGACGGCGATCCAACCAATGATGATAGCCCGACACCATTTACCTTAGAAGAAGAAGCGGTACTAGGTGTAGCGAAATATGTCAAAGAAGGCCCGACCAGTAATGGAGACGGAACCTTTAACATCAGCTTCGGTATAAGACTTGAAAACCTAGGAAATGTAAATCTAAGTGAGATGAGCATTACCGACGATCTAGTAGCAGCCTTTGCAGGATGTGACTATGAGGTAAGTGGATTAAGTTCAGAAGAGTTTGCAGTAAATCTAGATTACGATGGAGCAGGCGATACAGAATTACTAGATCAGACAGCCCCAGGTCAAGAGCTGAAGAGCTGGGATGAAGGAGAGGTATGTATCAATATCGTATTTGGACCTTGCGCAAATGCAGGACCATTTATGAACAGTGCTACAGCAATGGGTACAACACCAGCAGGCGATCCTATAGAGGACGATTCACAGAACGGAAGTAATCCTGATCCAGACGGAGATGGAGATCCTACAAACAATGATGATCCTACAGGGCCGATTACTTTCCCTAGCACACCATCCATAGGTGGCGCTAAGCGAGTAGCGGATGCGACATTGAATCCTGACGGAAGCTTTGTTGTATTATACGAAATAAACATAGAAAATTACGGCGATGTAAGCCTAGCAGATATCCAAGCAATGGATGATCTAGCGGCGACTTTCCCAGCACCATGTGCTATAGAGAATCTAGTGGTAACATCAGATGACTTTACGGTAAATCCATTATATGATGGAGTTGGAGTAACAGATCTATTGACAGGATCAGATACCTTACAGATTGACGATAAAGGAGCGATATTAATAGAAGTTACCGTAGCAGAATGTGCAGGTGTAGGACCATTTGAAAATGAAGCTACAGTAAGTGGAACCGCACCAGACGGTACAGCAGTAGACGATGATACGGTCAATGGAAGTGAGCCAGATGGCGACGGCGATGGCGATCCAACCAATGATGATAGCCCGACACCATTTACCTTAGAAGAAGAAGCGGTACTAGGTGTAGCGAAATATGTCAAAGAAGGCCCGACCAGTAATGGAGACGGAACGTTTAACATCAGCTTCGGTATAAGACTTGAAAACCTAGGAAATGTAAATCTAAGTGAGATGAGCATTACCGACGATCTAGTAGCAGCCTTTGCAGGATGTGACTATGAAGTAAGTGGAGTAAGTTCAGAAGAGTTTGCCGTGAATCTAGATTACGATGGAGCAGGCGATACAGAATTACTAGATCAGACAGCCCCAGGTCAAGAGCTGAAGAGCTGGGATGAAGGAGAGGTATGTATCAATATCGTATTTGGACCTTGCGCAAATGCAGGACCATTTATGAACAGTGCTACAGCAATGGGTACAACACCAGCAGGCGATCCTATAGAGGACGATTCACAGAACGGAAGTAATCCTGATCCAGACGGAGATGGAGATCCTACAAACAATGATGATCCTACAGGGCCGATTACTTTCCCTAGCACACCATCCATAGGTGGCGCTAAGCGAGTAGCGGATGCGACATTGAATCCTGACGGAAGCTTTGTTGTATTATACGAAATAAACATAGAAAATTACGGCGATGTAAGCCTAGCAGATATCCAAGCAATGGATGATCTAGCGGCGACTTTCCCAGCACCATGTGCTATAGAGAATCTAGTGGTAACATCAGATGACTTTACGGTAAATCCATTATATGATGGAGTTGGCGTAACAGATCTATTGACAGGAAATGATACCTTACAGATAAATGATAAGGGAGCGATATTAATAGAGGTTACCGTAGCATCATGTGCAGGTGTAGGACCATTTGAGAATGAAGCTACAGTAAGTGGAACCGCACCAGACGGAACGATGGTAGACGATGATACGGTCAATGGAAGTGAGCCAGATGGCGACGGCGATGGCGATCCAACCAATGATGATAGCCCGACACCATTTACCTTAGAAGAAGAAGCAGTAATCGGTGTAGCGAAATATGTAAAGAGTGGACCGATTAATAATGGAGACGGAACCTATAGTATAAGTTTCGGAATAAGATTAGAGAATCTAGGAAATGTGAATATCGAAGACCTTAGTCTGACGGATGATCTAGTAGCAGCTTTCAATGGATGTGACTACGAAGTGTCTGGAACAAGTTCAGAAGAATTTGCGATCAACACATCCTACGATGGAGATGGAGATACAGAATTATTGGCAGACGATCAAGAGCTAAAGAGCTGGGATGAAGGAGAAGTTTGTATCAATGTAATATTTGGACCTTGCTCAGATTTAGGACCTTTTGCAAACAGTGCAACGGTTATGGGTACCACCCCAGCAGGAGATCCAGTAGAGGATGATTCACAGAGTGGAAGTAATCCAGATCCAGATGGAGATGGAGATCCTACAAACAATGATGATGATACACCATTCGAATTTGAAGAAGATGGCCTGATAGGTATAGCGAAAAGAGTTGTAAGCTCACAAGAGAATCCTGATGGGTCAGTAGATATCACCTATGAATTTAATGTAGAGAATTTTGGAGATGTTCCTATTCTTGATCTACAGGTTATGGATGATCTGAATGCAGCTTTTGCACCATGTATGGTGGAATTAGTGGCGATCACATCAGATGACTTTATAGTAGATCCTACATTTGCAGCAGGAGGTAATCCTAATATGTTGCTAGGAGATGATATTCTAGAAGTAGGAGACAAAGGCGCAATATTGATAGATATCGTAGTAAGCACATGTGCAGGAAATACAGGACCATTTATGAATCAGGCAGAAGTTACCGGAACAACTCCTAGTGGAGATCCTGTGAGTGATCTATCAGATAATGGAAGTGATCCAGATGGAGATAATGATGGCGATCCGACAAACGATGATGATGAAACAATAATAAGTTTTGATTTCACATCATTTATAGGACTGGCGAAAGACCTAGAAGGTATTATGTTGCCAGGAGATGGATCAGCAATAGTAGATATCAGATTTGTAATCCAGAATTACGGAACAACAGATCTGGACTCTATCAATTTATTTGATGATGTTGCGACGCAGTTTGCACCCTGTGATGCGGAGATCTTATTGATCAATGCAAGTCCAGGATTTGTAGTGAATCCTGCCTATGACGGTGGAGCAGTAGACGATATGATATTGACAGGAGCAGATAACGGATTGTTAGCAGGAGAGTCAGGCTTCGTATTTGTGCGATACCGATTCACGATGTGTGGGGATGGAGACCTATGTTTCTGTAACCAAGGCTTTGTGACAGCATTAGATCCTTTAGGCGGCATAGCCTTTGATGATTTATCCCAGAGTGGAACGAATCCTGATCCTGATGGTGATTTAGATCCTACGAACAATGATGAATGTACAGAAGTCAAGTTTGGATTTAATCCAGCAATAGGTATAGCGAAAAGAGTAAGCGAAGGCCCTATCTCAGACGGTATGGGATGCTTTGATGTTACTTATGAGATAAATGTAGAGAACTTAGGAGATCAGGAAATTTATGGTGTGCAGGTAGTAGATGATTTATCAGCGACATTCGGATTAGCTGAATCGTGGACTTTGATAAGTGCGGAGAGTGAAGAATTTATGATAGATCCTACTTACGATGGCTTAGTCAATCAGAGTATATTACTGGGTAATGATACGCTAGGTGTAGCGACGAGTGGAGATGAAGGAGCTATCTATTTGAAGGTAAATGTATGTCCAGGTGCAGTGCTCGGACCATATGAAAACCAAGCCTTTGTAGATGGTACGGCAGCTGATGGAACACCACTGGATGATGCCTCACAAGATGGAAGTAATCCAGATCCAGACTTCGAAGATGATGCGACGGATAACAATGATGTGACACCCGTATCATTTGAGTTCAATCCATTATTAGGAGGCGCTAAGCGCGTAGCGGATGCGACACTAAATCCAGATGGAAGCTTTGTTGTATTATACGAAATAAATATAGAGAATTACGGAGATGTAAGTCTAGCAGATATCCAAGCAGTGGATGATCTATCAGCAGCATTCCCAGCACCATGTTCGATAGAGAATATCGTTCTGACTTCAGATGACTTTACCGTGAATCCATTATATGATGGCGTAGGGGTAACAGATCTATTGACAGGAGCAGATACGATACAGGTAAATGATAAGGGAGCAATTCTCTTAGAAGTTACGGTAGCAGAATGTGCAGGAGTAGGACCGTTTGTAAATACAGCAACGGTAAGCGGAACAAGTCCTGACGGTATGATGCTAGAAGATGACACGGTTAATGGAAGTGATCCAGATGATGACGGAGACGGAGATCCTACCAATGATGATAGTGATACACCATTTACCTTAGAAGAAGAAGCAGTACTCGGTGTAGCAAAATATGTAAAGAACGGACCGATCAATAATGGAGATGGAACCTTCAGTATCAGCTTCGGTATTAGATTAGAGAATATAGGAAATGTAAATATAGAGGAGCTAAGTCTTACGGACGATCTAGTGACAGCCTTTGCAGGATGTGACTATGAAGTGACAGGAGTAAGCTCAGAAGAGTTTGCAGTGAACTTGGCTTACGACGGAGATGCAGATCCTGAATTATTAGATCAGACAGCCCCAGGCCAAGAGCTGAAGAGCTGGGATGAAGGAGAGGTATGTATCAATATCGTATTTGGACCGTGTGCAAACTCAGGACCATTTATGAACAGTGCTACGGCAATGGGTACGACGCCAGCAGGAGATCCAGTAGAGGATGATTCACAGAATGGAAGTAACCCAGATCCTGATGGAGATGGTGACCCGACAAACAATGATGATCCTACGGGGCCGATTACTTTCCCAAGTACACCATCAATAGGTGGCGCTAAGAGAGTAGCGGATGCAGTACTGCAGCCTGATGGAAGTTTCGTGGTGATCTATGAAATAAACATAGAGAACTTTGGAGACGTAAGCTTAGCAGATATCCAATCAATGGATGATCTAGCAGCGACCTTCCCAGCACCATGTTCAATAGAAAATCTAGTAGTAACCTCAGATGACTTTACAGTGAATCCATTATATGATGGCGTAGGGGTAACAGATCTATTGACAGGAGCAGATACTTTACAAGTAAATGATAAGGGAGCGATCTTGATAGAAGTTACGGTAGCAGAATGTGCAGGAGTAGGACCATTTGTAAACAGTGCTACAGTAAGTGGAACTGGACCAGACGGAACGATGGTAGAAGATGATACGGTGAATGGAAGTGAGCCAGATGGCGACGGCGATGGAGATCCAACTAACGATGACAGTGGAACACCATTTACCCTAGAAGAAGATGCAGTATTAGGCGTAGCGAAATATGTAAAAGATGGACCGATCAATAATGGAGATGGAACGTTCAGCATAAGCTTTGGTATCAGATTAGAGAATCTAGGAAATGTAAATATAGGAGATCTAAGCCTTACGGACGACCTAGTAGCAGCCTTTGCAGGATGTGACTACGAAGTAGGTGGCGTAAGTTCAGAAGAGTTTGCAGTGAACCTAGGATATAATGGAGATGGCGATACAGAATTGATCGATCAGACAGCCCCAGGTCAAGAGCTGAAGAGCTGGGATGAAGGAGAAGTATGTATCAATATCGTATTTGGACCATGTAGTAATGAGGGACCATTTATGAACAGTGCTACAGCAATGGGTACAACGCCAGCAGGCGATCCTATAGAGGATGATTCACAGAATGGAAGTAATCCAGATCCAGATGGAGATGGAGATCCGACGAACAATGATGACCCTACAGGCCCGATCACTTTCCCTACTAATCCAGATATAGGAATAGCGAAGAGAGAGGTGAGCGTAACGCTAGGCGATAACGGATGTTACCAAGTAACGTACGAATTCAATATCGAGAACATTGGAGATGTAAGTCTCAATAGTGTTCAGGTAGAAGATGACCTAGCAGGAGCAGGATTCGGAGATTGTGGAGACTTCAGTGTAGCCAGTATCACGAGTGATGATTTTGTAATTGATCCAGCGTACGATGGAGATGGTAATAATAATATGTTACTAGGAATGGATGATCTGCCAGCAGGCGATAAGGGTGCGATACTATTAGTAGTAGAAGCATGTGCTTGTCCTACGGGAACAGAGATCACGAATACGGCAACGGTAACGGCAGAGACACCAGCAGGAGATCCTATCGATGATGATAGTAGCCCAGGATCAGATGTAGATCCAGGAGATGATGGAGAAGATGATACAGACCAGAATGATACAACGAACACGACACTAGAAGAAGATGCTGATTTTGGTTTAGCGAAGCGAGTGGTAACCACTAACTTGACAGCGGACGGATGTACAGAGATAGTGTATGAGTTTAACATAGAGAATTTAGGAAATGTAAGCATAACAGATATCCAAGTAGAAGATGATTTAGCAGCAGCAGGATTTGGACTATGTGGAGGGTTTACAACGAGTCTGACCAGTGATGAGTTTACAGTAGATCCAGCCTTCGATGGTATGGGTAACAACAACTTGTTGATAGGACTAGATAACATCGTGCCAGGAGATGTAGGAGCAATCTTACTGACAGTGGAGGCATGTGGATGTCCAGACGGAACGATGATAGGTAATACAGCGACCCTTACAGGAACAAGTCCTGGTGGAGATATGCTGGACGACAATAGTGTAGATGGAAGTGATCCAGATCCAGGAGATGACGGAGAGGATGGAACAGATGAGATGGGAAGTACAGACTTCGAGATAGGAGAAGATGCAGACTTCGGTTTAGCAAAGCGAGTGGTAACCACTAACTTGACAGCGGATGGATGTACAGCGATTATCTATGAGTTCAATGTAGAGAATTTAGGAAATGTAAATATTACAGATATCCAAGTTACGGATGATTTAACAGCAGCAGGATTTGGACTATGTGGAGGGTTTACAACGAGTCTGACCAGTGACGAGTTTACAGTTAACCCTGGATTTGATGGCATGGGAGATGTGAACTTATTGTTAGGTTTAGATAACATAGTGCCTGGAGACGTAGGATCAATCTTACTTACAGTGGAAGCGTGTGGATGTCCTAATGGAACGATGATAGGAAACACAGCGACCCTTACAGGAACAAGTCCTGGCGGAGATATGCTGGATGATAATAGTGTAGATGGAAGTGACCCAGATCCAGATGGAAATGGAGAAGATGGAACGGATGAGATGGGAAGTACAGACTTCGAGATCACAGAAGCACCAGACTTTGGTGTAGCGAAGCGAGAAGTAGGTGTATGGTTACAAGATGACGGATGCGCTTTAGTTACGTATGAGATCAATGTAGAGAATCTAGGAAATGTAGAGATCAGCGGTTTACAAGTAGAAGATAATCTTGTAGATGCAGGATTCGGAGTATGTGCTGAGTACACGATCAAAGAAATTACAAGTGATGATTTCTTAGTGAATGGAGGATACGATGGAGATGCAGATGATCTATTACTCACAGGCACGGAAATCTTAGAAGTAGGAGATAAAGGAGCGATCCTGTTTACAGTAGAAGCATGCGGATGCCCTAACGGAACGGACATAGCGAACAGTGCTACAGGAACAGGTATGACGCCAGCGGGAGATCCTATAGATGATGTGAGTTCAGATGGAAGTAATCCAGATCCAGATGGTATGGGGGAGACAGATACAGATGAGATGGGTACGACGAATACAGATCTAGATGTAATACCAAGTGTGGGTATAGCTAAGCGTCAAGTAACGCTAGTAAATAACGACGACGGATCAGCAACGGTAACGTATGAGTTTAATATAGAAAATTTTGGAAATATAGATCTACAGAATATCCAAGCGACGGATGATCTAGCGACGATATTTGCTCCATGTAATGATATAGAGATTATATCTATAACATCAGATGACTTTACAGTTAATGGAGGATACAATGGAGTAGGTGATCTGAATATGTTAGTAGGAGATGATGATCTACCAGCTGGTGATCAGGGTGCGATATTGCTGACCATAAATGTAGATGGATGTGGTGGAGACACTGGACCGTTTATGAACCAAGCGACACTGACAGCAGATAGTCCTGATGGGACAATGTTGATGGATTTATCACAGGACGGAAGTGATCCAGATCCAGACGGAGATGGCGATCCTACAAATAATGATGATCCTACAGAAACGGAGTTTGAGTTCATGTCGTTTATCGGTATAGCAAAAGCTGCTACTCAGGTAATCAACAATGCAGATGGATCATCAACGGTAACATTTGAGTTCAATGTAGAGAACTTTGGAAATCAGATATTGACAGAATTACAAGTAGTGGATAACTTAGGCTTGGCCTTCAGTCCATGTGCGGATATAGAAATATTAAGTTTGACATCAGATGATTATCAGGTCAATGTAGACTATGATGGTGTAACTGATTTAGAATTATTGGCAGGAGCAGATGATATCGATCCGGGAGATGTAGGGGGAATAGTGTTGACAATAAATGTAGATGATTGCATGGGCGTTACAGGAACGTTCATCAACTCAGCATTTGTATCAGCAGTGGATCCAGCAGGTATGGATGTGTTCGATGATTTCTCACAGAATGGCACGAATCCAGATCCAGACGGAGATGGCGATCCTACGAACAATGACGACGGAACACCAGTAGACTTTGGCTTTGATCCTGACTTTGGTGTAGCGAAGCGATTGAGCTACGGACCGATCTTAAGTACGGAGGGATGTTACGATATCACATTTGAGATCAAAGTAGAGAACTTTGGAGATGTGGACTTGGCTAATATCCAGGTGGAAGAAGACCTGACAGCAGTATTTGGAGCAGGGGATATCTGGTCAGTGATTAGCTTAGAGTCAGAAGAGTTTGATGTAAATACTGCCTTCGATGGTATAGGCGATACAGATTTATTATCAGGACTAGATACTTTAATAAACCAACCTGGAGGAAATGAAGGAGCTATATACCTAGGATTGAATGTATGTCCAGATGGGATGACAGATCCTTATCTAAACTCTGTAACAGGCTCAGCTACAGCACCAGATGGAACCTTACTTAGTGATGTGTCACAGGATGGAAGTGATCCAGATCCGGATGGAAACGGAGATCCTTCTGATAATAATGATCCGACACCATTCCAGCTGATGTGTGAGATACCAATGTTTACAAATTGTCCTAGACCGCCAGTTATTCTGGATGCTCCAGAAGGATGGTGTAGTTCATTTGCAAACTTCTCACCACCACTAGCAGAAGCAGAGTGTGGATTAGATACGATACTGAAGGTAGATATGACAGGACTAGATACAGGAGATCTATTCCCAGTAGGAACGACGATACTGAAATGGGTAGCGATAGATATATTTGGAAATGTATCCGATACATGTATCATAAAGGTTGTGGTGAATGATTTCCATACACCACCTACGATCGAGTGTCCAGAAAATGTGACAGGAGAGAATGATCTTGCAATGTGTGGAGCTGTAATAAATGATATAGCACCACCACCAGCAGGTATAACCGATAACTGTCCTGACAATATTGCGGTGACGTATATGATAGCAGATGCAGGGGGAGGAATGATAGGATGTGGTGTCAATGATGCGAGTGGATACAAGTTCCCTGTAGGAACAAGTACGGTGACATATAAAATACAGGATCAACCTATCCTGCTGATCAGTGAGATCATACAAGATGGAATGATGACGGGTGTGGAGATTACAAATTTTGGACCTGCAAGTTATGATATCAGTTGTCTTGTGATCGGAAGAGAAGGAGATACACCAGAAGAGTATATCGTAGATGATATAACTATAGTAGGGGTAGGAGATGTGTTTACGCAGATCTTCACACCGATAGCAGCAGGAACAAGTGCTGGATACTATATAGGATACATGAATAATTTCATAGATGCCGTATCGATCAATGGATATATATCAGCAAACTATGATTTCACAGGATCTATTTTTGGAGATAATATCGTGAGAAATAATGTATGCGATACAGATAGTTCAGAAGATTGGTTTGCAACGACAGGCTGTGACGCAGGAAGCTTTGGAATGTTAAATCCAGGAATGGAGATACTTCCAGACAATGGAACGACGACGAGCTTGCAGAGTGAGGCGCCAAGTACATCGAGTTGTAGCTTTACGGTAACAATAGAAGATACAGAAGCACCATATTGTGCGGAGTACGATACGACTGCGATAGTAGCTATGGATGTGCCACTTCCGATCATGGAGGGAGCATGTACTAGTTCTACAATAAGTATAGGAACAAGTTTCCAAGTAGGAGATGTGAACGTAGTAGGACTGGTAGGGAGCTACCCAGATATGGGAGGAATAACAGCAACGCTAGTAAGTCCATCAGGAACAGAAGTGGTGCTATTTAGTAACCTATGTTCTATGACAGCGGATTACGATATTACCTTAGATGATGCAAGTCCTAATAGCCAGGCAGCCATCACATGTGCTCCATTAGGAGGAGGCATGGACTTCCAACCGATAGAAGCACTGAAGAAGTTCTTCGGTGAAGAAGCGATGGGAGACTGGAGCTTAGAGATCTATACAGCGCAGGCTGATATGGGTACGCTAGAAGGTTGGATGCTAGAAGTATCAGAACTAGCACCTTACTCGCAGGTAGATACTTGTATAAGTAATGATCTAGGATTATGTTCAGCAGAATTTACATGGATGCATCCTAGAGTAGGAGATAACTGTTGTATAGGAACGATAGAAGTAGCATATACTACCCTTGATGATATCATGGTACCAGCAGATGGGCCAGTAGATCAAGGAACGGAGATGACAGCAGTGTTCGAGGTAGGGACGACGACGGTAACGTATACGATAACAGATGAAGCAGGGAATATATCCATGTGTAGTTTTGATATCGTAGTGAAAGATGATGAAGCACCAGTGCTGGATCCGGCAAGTTGTCAAGATCTAGTGATCCAGTTAGATCCGGGAGAATGTGATACGAAAGTACAGTTCCCACCATTGGTGGCAATGGATAACTGTGGAGTGGATTCTATCCAGTACACACCAGGAGCTGATCATGATTTTGAGATCGGTGTAACAGATGTGACGCTAGTGATTTTTGATGCAGCGGGTAACAGTGATACATGTATGTTTACAGTAACAGTTTTAGAGTTTATTCCAGATACGGATGCACTAGCGTGTAACAATCAGATAAACCTAAGTCTAGGACCAGACTGTACGGCAACGATAACAGCTGACATGATTTTAGAAGGAGATATCTACGGATGTTATGATGATTATTGTGTTACCATAAGAGATGAATTTGGTAATGAAATAGGAACGAGTGAAGACGGCACAAATGTGTTCGATCTATCACATGTAGGCATGACATTCGAAGTAGAGATATGTATAGACTGTACGGATCAGACCAACTGTTGTTGGGGATATGTAACGGTGGAAGAGAAGTTATTACCAGATGTAGAATGTCCAGCTGATACAACGATAATGTGTAACGAAGCACATGATCCGATTGCAACTGGAGAGCCTATAGTTATGTCTTGTGAGCCAGACTTAGAAGTGACTTATGTGGATGATTATCAAGATAACGGACTTTGTGGTAACCCTAGAGTTATCATAGATAGAACATGGACGATAACAGATGCTGATGGAAATTCAGTAGAATGTTTACAACAGATAATCGTCTTACCGTTTGATTTGAATTCAGTAGAATTCCCAGATAACTTTGTATTATCAGATGCATATGATTGTTCGGATGTGGAAGCAGATCCGACACTGACAGATGCTGACAATACAGGATATCCTACCATAAATGGTAAGCCAATATTTGGAGATCATTTCTGTGAAGTAAATGTAGGATTCTGGGATGAGCGGCTTGAAGATGCAAACTGCCTAGGGAGTTACGAGATACTTAGAAATTGGATTATCAGAGATGAATGTCTGCCTCTAGAGCCAGGTGTAAATCCAAGAAGACACATCCAAGCGATCAAAGTAAACGATACACACGCGCCGATATTTGCAGAGACACCTATTGACATAACCATAAGTACAGATGTATGGAACTGTCATGCAAGTTATACACTGGACTTACCAGAGATAACAGATGATTGTGGAGTAGTGAGTGATATTATTGTAAATGTAGAAGGAGGATCTGTGACGAATAATAACGGAGTGTTTACCCTGACCAACATGGTTCACGGAGATCACAATGTAAGAATCAAAGCAGGAGACCAATGTCATAATTACAGTGAGGTAGAATTCAATATACACGTAGAGGATAGAGTAGCGCCGAACGTAATATGTATAGCACAGATTACGGTAAGTCTTACAAATGCAGGACATGCTAAACTGTTCCCAGAGAGTATAGATGATGGATCGTTTGATAACTGTGGAGCTGTATTCTTTGAGGTATACAGAATGGAAACAAGCTGTGGTTATCCAGAAGACTTAGAGCCGGGAGAATTTGTCAACCTATGTTGTTCAGATATAGGAGACGATCCGACCTTAGTAGTACTAAGAGTATGGGATGATGCATCTAAGGATGGAATCTACGGAAACTTTGGAGATAACTTCTCAGAGTGTATGGTAGAGATAAAAGTAGAGGATAAGAACACGAACGGCATAGGATGTCCACCAAACGTGACGATAACATGTGATCAGGATTATACAAATCTAGATCTGACAGGAGCCCCATCGCTAAGCACAGTATGTGATATGGCAGAGGCAACATTTACAGATAATCTAGATAACTATAATCAGTGTGGGATAGGATACGTACTGAGAACATGGAGTATAGTAGGGGAGAACACAACGTGTGTACAGAGAATAGACATCGATGCATTCGATCCATTCCAAGAGAGTGACATCGTATGGCCAGCAGATTACACAGGAACGTGTATGGATGATGTGCCAGATCAGCAACCGACCTTCAGCAATAACAGTTGTAATTTGTTAGGTGTAAATGTAGAATCAGATACTTTCTACTTTGAGTCAGATGCATGTTACAAAGTACTGAACGAATGGACGGTGATTGACTGGTGTACATATGATGCCGATAATCCAAACAGTGGAGGAATCTGGACAGATAATCAGGTGATCAAGATATTAGATGACATCGCACCAGTCATAACAGACTGTGGTGATCAGACAATATCTACGCTGAACTCAGATTGTATACTAGATGTACTGACGATAAGCAATAGTGCAACAGATAATAACTGTGGTATAGGAGCGACAATGAGTTGGTACTACCAGATAGATTTTGATGGAGATGGAAATATTGATGATACAGGAGAGCTAGAAGGATCTAGTGTAAGCACAAGCTTCACAGATGTATCAGTAGGAACAGTAACTGTGATCTGGGTAGTAACAGATGGCTGTGGAAACAGCACACCGTGTACACAGGATTATATAATAGAAGATGGTATAGCACCAGAACCATATTGTATAGCATTGACATCTACCTTAGGTCAGCAAGGTTCTGTAGAATTATGGGCAACGGACTTTGATCAGGGAAGTACAGATAATTGTACGCCTCAGGATCAGTTGATCATATCATTTACGGAAGATGGGAACAGTCCTAACAGAACCTTTACCTGTGATGACTTACCTAACGGAGTGGCGGCACAAGTGCCAGTAGAGATATGGATAATCGATGCATTTGGAAATGCGAGTTTCTGTAACACGAGCCTTACATTGACAGATAACAATAATGTATGTGAAGACCAAGAGGGAGCAATGGCAACCTTAGAAGGGAATGTATTGACAGAGGATAATCAGGGCGTAAATGAAGTACATGTGACAGTAGAAGAGCTGAGTAGTGGAGAGATCTACGAGACAGCATCTGAGGAGTCAGGACATTACGGAATGTCAGTACCGATGCCAGTAGGGATTGATTACATGATAACACCAGCGAGAGATGATAATCACTTGAATGGAGTAAGTACCTTGGATGTATTTAAGATCCAGCGACATGTGTTAGGAATCGAGAAGCTAGATAGTCCGTACAAATTGATAGCAGCCGATGTAAACAATAGTGAGAGCGTGAGTGCGGTGGATTTAGTGGAACTACAGAAGATTATCTTAGGATATACGGATGAGTTCCCAGCGAATACATCATGGAGATTTGTGAATACAGACTACGAATTTGGAGATGAGACAGATCCATGGCCGTTCGAAGAAGTGATCGCATTATCACCATTATTATTCAGCACAGATGCAGAGAACTTTGTAGGGGTAAAAGTAGGAGATGTAAATGGATCAGCGAATCCACAAGTGCAAGGACTACATATAGCACCTAGAACAGATGCGAGCATAGGAATCAGAATAGTAGATAGAGGGGTAGAGAAAGAAGAGACAGTAGAGGTGATCCTAAGCTTCGAGGATGTAGAAAGTGTAAGTGCATTACAAGGAATGCTAAAAATAGATACAGAGAAAGCTGAAGTTGTAGAGATAGATGGAACAGCGATGAGCATGAGTTCAGGAAACTTCGGTCCTCAGTCTCAGATAGATGAAGGAATGATAAGCTTTGCATGGACGAGTCCAGAACAGACATCACTGACGAGGGAGAATGTGATCGTACTAAGCCTGAGAGCTAAGGGGTCATACAATCTGAGTGAGCTGATAAGTATGGAAGAAGGAAGAACACCAGGTATAGCATATGAAGTAAGTGAGTCGGGTGTCATTACAGAGAAGCGAGTAGAGCTGAGATATACAGAAGAAGCGGTAGGCATATTTGCGGTAGCGCAGAATACACCTAACCCATTCACAATAGAAACAGAGATCTACTATGAGGTGCCAGTAAGTGGAACAGTAGACTTCAAGGTAATGGATGCGATCGGAAAAATAGTTATGTCAGAGACGCTGACATCGGAGAAAGGAGAGAACGTGATCGTATTGAAAAGTGATAGATTCCCAAGTGGAGGCGTATATCATTACGAGATAACATATGATGGAAGCACAGAGGTCAGAAAGATGATCTTAGTGAAATAGAGATAAGAAATTATTAGTTAAATAACCGAGTGTCACACTTTTACGAGTGTGGCACTTTTTTATTGGATTAATATGAAAATTTTTATAATTGCAATAATCAAGTATGCAAAATATCTGTTAAGCAAGCTTTGAGTCGCGGGAAATATAATTTGTAATATTTTATAAAATATAGAATTCAAAATTAGTAAGATCGGATCTTGTTGTAAGTTTCAAAAATCAAAAGTAAACACTTTGGCTTTTTGATTCGTTAGGGAGATATAGAATTTGAAAAACTAAAAAACATTAAAATGAAAAGATTATTTATTCTAGTACCGGTTGTCCTTGCTATATTTATATCTAGTTGTGGAGGTGATAGCTGTGAGCAAGCGGATTGGTTAGGAACTTACGACTTGATTTCAGAGATGGATTCTTGTATTCTTGATGAGTCTACAACTATCTCTTTCGACCAGGTTATGGTTGTTGAAGCAGGTGCAACAGCGACAGCTATCTCTATAGATGATACAGAGGCTACTATTGATTCTGATAACTGTTCAGCTACAGCACTTTTTATCACATTAACTAAAGATGGAGACGAAATTTCTACAAGTTTTGGACCTGACTGTGATGCTGTATATAAGAAAAGATAGAGAACAATAAAGATTAAAGGAAAGGAGTAAGTTATCTAATAGCTTACTCCTTTTTTATTTGGAGCAACTGTACGCCTTCCTTGCTTATACCATTTCTAAACTAGAATTGGTATTATATAGTTGAAGAATTTATATAAAATTTTGAAGGTTGGTGCTTTTTTATTATTGATATTGGCTCTCAAATTTTGCTTAAGCCTATCCATCTTTTATATTTAACAAAAATATACGATGGTACATGGAACACATAACGCACTTCCTGACGAGCGCAATAAGGATATTCTTATCTATGTCAATGGTGAATTATTACCACGAGCCGAAGCTAAGATATCCGTTTTTGATAGTGGATATCTTGTAGGAGACGGAATATGGGAAGCCATGAGATTACATGAAGGTGTCTTGGTTTTTAGAGACCAACACCTAGATAGACTGTGGAGAGCAGCTGCCAGTATAGGTATGGATCTTAAAATGTCTAGAGAAGAATTAGTTCAGAAAATACACACAACATTAGAAGCTAATAAAATGCATGATCATATCCATGTTAGATGTATGGTCACCAGAGGTATTAAAAAAACACCTTCACAAGACCCTAGATTAACGATAAGTGGCCCTAATTTAGTAATCATCCCAGAACATAAAATAGCTTCAGAAAATAGCAAAGAAAATGGCATCACCTTATTTACCAGTACCATAAGAAGAGGATCTCCTGACTACTTAGATCCTAGACTAAATTGCCACAGTAAGTTGCATGAGGTGCAAGCACTGATCCAAGCCATAGAAGCTGGTGCAGACGAAGCTCTAATGTTAGATATTAATGGGTTCGTTTCTACCTGTAATGCCACTAATTTTTTCATGATAAAAAATAATGAATTATGGACCTCTACTGGTGCCTATTGTATGAATGGAATTACTAGGCAAAATATAATTAGAGTTGCAAGAAAAAATGATATTATCTGCAGTGAAAAAAACTTTTCTCTATACGATACCTATGATGCAGATGAGGCTTTTGTAACAGGTACCTTCGGAGGAATAACTCCAGTGACAAAAATAGATGGCAGGGTAATCGGCAATGGAACCTATGGGCCATTGACTAGAAAACTAAGTGGTCTATATAAAGATCTTATAAAATCAGAAGTAGCTAGTTCGAAAAAGCATAAGTAGATGAACCATAAACTTATATCCGTCTGGTCGGGACCTAGAAATATCTCTACAGCACTAATGTACTCCTTTGCTCAGAGAAATGATACCCTTGTATATGATGAGCCGCTATATGCTCATTATTTAGCTAATTCTGAAGCAGCAAAATATCATCCTGGAGCACAAGAAATACTGGATACCATGGAGCAGGATTGTGATAAGTTAACCGCCATGATGCTAGGAGAGCATACTGCTCCTATCGTTTTTTTTAAGCAGATGACCCATCATCTGTACAAGTTTGACTGGAGTTTTCTTTCTGATATGACAAGTGTTATTCTTACTCGTGATCCAGTAGATATGTTGCCTTCTTATGGTAAAGAAATAGCAGAACCAACAATGCTAGATGTGGGATATGCGATGCACCTGGAACTTGTAGAGCACTTGATAAAACTAGATCAAGAAATTGTCGTTATCGATGCGAAGAGAATTCTTAATGATCCAAAGGATCAGCTAGGAAAACTATGCGAGCGCCTCAATATTCCTTTTTCAGAAAAAATGTTAAACTGGGGGAAAGGAGCTAGGAAAGAAGATGGATGTTGGGCTCCTTATTGGTATAAGAATGTTCATAATTCTACAAGCTTCCAAGCTTACAAACCCAAAACGGATCCTTTTCCTAAGGTATTGAGTAACTTGCTGGAGGATTGTAAACCTATATATAATAGATTAATGGACTATGCTATATAGCATAGTGATATTGAGTATTAGATAAATAAAAACCAAGAAATATGAAAAAATCAATTTCACTTTTTACTATATTTTTAATTTTTTTTGCCTGTAAAACGAGCGATAATCAAAAGAAATATCAGACTTCGTTAGAAACAGTTGAACCCAGAGGGGTTGAAAACACGGCCTATAAATGGGGGCATATGGCATTAATTGCCCAAGCTAATGATACTGAAATGTTCAAACCCAGACCCACTGTAACCTCTAGGTATTTAGGCTTAATATTTGTTTCGATATTTGATGCTTGGTCTATGTTTGATGAAAAAGCGATTCCTGTTTATTTGGGAGACATTGCTAGAAGACCAACAAAAGAACATACATTAAAAAATAAAGAAATTGCCATTAGTTATGCCGCTTTTGGTACAATGAATGAATACTATTATTCTGATAAAGAATTGTTTGCTAATTTCATGATAGAATTGGGATTAGATCCTATGAACAAATCTTTAGATCCTACTACACCAGAAGGGATTGGTAATTTAGCAGCAAAAACAATAATCGAAGCAAGAAAAGGAGATGGTGCTAATCAGTATGGTGAAGAATCCGGTTCTGATGGCGAACCTTATTTTAATTATGTAGGGTACAAGCCTGTTAATTCCGCTGATAAAAATGTTGATCCAAACCGATGGCAACCTAAATATTTTTCGGATGGAAAGGATGGAAAATATGCTCCTGGATGTTTAACGCCATTTTGGGATAAGGTGACGCCTATAGCCTTGAAATCAGGAGATCAATTTCGTCCTGGTCCTCCTCCTATGATTGGCTCAGAACAACTAGAAAAAGAAGTGGCTGAAGTTATAGAGTTACAACGTAATCTAACAGATTATCAAATTGCATTAGTTGAATTTATGAGAGATGGTCCGCAATCTGTGCAACAAGCGGGACATTGGCTAAAGTTTGCTCAAGATGTTTCTCGAAGAGATAATCATACACTTGATGAAGATGTAAAAATGTACTTCTACAATCAAGTGGTCGCTATGGACGCTTTCATAGCTTCGTGGGATTCAAAAATGTTCTACGATTATGCCAGACCTTATGCGCTAGTTCATCAATATTATGATAATCAGAAAATAGAAGCTTGGGGAGGTGAAGGAAAAGGTATGATCGAAATGGACGGTAGCCAGTGGCGGCCATACTCTCCAGAAACTTTTTTATGTCCTCCATTTCCAAGTTATACTTCAGGACACAGTACCATTAGTGGAGCTTGTGCCGAAGCCTTAAAACTTTGGACAGGAAGTGATGAGTTTGGTTCTGAAGCTAAGTTAGTGGCAGGAGCGATGACAGAACCTGATAACTTAGGAGATACAATCACGTTGAAATTTCCAACATTTACAGAGACAGCAGAAATGGCGGGCATATCTAGAGTTTTGGGTGGTTATCACATACAAGCTGATAATGTAGCTGGATTAAAATTAGGAAGAGATATAGCAAAAGAAACTTGGAAATTTTATAAAAAACATATAGGAGAGGAGTAAGGCAGCTGTACATTTTACATAATGATCTTATGCTTTTACATCGGTGTCATTAAAGGCATGATTAGGTAAAACCTCTGTCCTACTATGTTCCAAGAAAAAATAAACTTTCTTAAATTAAAATATACTAATTTCAGCCTAACTATATTGACAAATTTCACAACTCATAAGATAACTCTAATAGAACTTAAAATTTGGAAAAATAATGAAGGTTACATCAAAAAAAAATGAAAAAGTTGCGAATATGATCTTCGCATCTATTTATCCCTTGTACTGGAATCGATTAGAAAAAAATGGTAGGACTAAAGAAGAATTTCATAAAGTATTAGAATGGTTTACTGGTTTTGACGAAAATAAATTACATGCACTTATCGAAGAGAAAGTAACCTTTAGAACGTTTTTTGAGAGAGCAAAAATTCATCCTAATGCACATATGATTAATGGCGTTGTTTGTGGTTATCGAATCGAAGAAATAGAGGATGAATATGAACTGTATAAACTGTGCAGACAGATGGAAAAGCTTATTGACGAATTGGCGAAAGGGCGTAAAATGGATAAAATTCTAAGGAAAGAAAAATCAAGCTCCAAAAAATAATCAATGTTTACAAAATGTGATGATATTATAC
>Ga0209831_1000532_pt1 | contig 36733 bp, 40 predicted proteins | sample Maine_Asex4_meta_FD_187451 | JGI IMG/M metagenome (GOLD analysis project Ga0209831, IMG submission 187451) | Marine algal microbial communities from Maine, USA - Maine_Asex4_metaG (SPAdes) (version 2) | ecosystem: Host-associated > Algae > Red algae > Unclassified | place: Maine, USA | collected... | reverse complement strand
TCGACTGGCCGGAGCCGGCCAGGCCATTCGTTCCAAAAACGGCGCAGCGAAGGCCGCAGACCTGATCGAGAAGGCTGGACTGTGACTCGTGCCGCCTCTCAGGCGGCGTTATCAGTCGACGATGCGCACGAAGGCTCGTTCTGGCTTGACCGCGCGCGACCCGAACACCTGACCGCCGGCCTCCGTAAAGGACTCGCCAGCCAGACCAGTACCGACCTGCTGATCATTGGTGCTGGCCTGACAGGTCTATGGGCGGCGATCGAAGCCGCTGATCAAGGCCGCGAAGTTCTGCTTGTCGACGCGGGCGAGGTCGGCGGTGGCGCATCCGGACGCTGTGGCGGCTTTATCAACCCGTCCATTACACACGGCATCGTCAACGGCCACCAACGGTGGCCTGACGCCATGCCGGACATACTGCGAATACAACGCTCTCTCTGGCAGGACACGTTGAGCTTCCTGGAGGACCACAACGGAGCAGGCACCGTCGAGCCTGTCGGGAAACTCGTGGTGTGTACCCGACAGCATGAGCGGGACGGCCTCGCCACGATGGCCAGCGTGTTGACCGACTATGGCGAGGAGTGTTCGCTGCTGGATGCGGACCAGGCGCAAGAACTCGTGAACTCACCCACGTACCTGGGTGGTCTGTTCCATGACAGTTCCAATGGATTGTGCGATCCGGTGGAGCTCTCGTGGGTTCTCGCGATGGCGGCATTGGAGCGCGGCGTAAATCTGGTGGAAAACGCTCCCATCGAGAACCTTGAAGACGACGGCCATTTCATACGAGCGACCAGTGGCCGATCGGAAATTTGTGCCCGTCAGGTTCTGTTGGCGACGAACGCATACAAGCCACTTCGCAAGCGGCTACGGGCACGGGTTATCCCGGTCTATGATCATGTCATCGTCACGGCGCCGCTTTCGAACAGCCAACGAAGCGAAACCGGGTGGCGAGACAAGGTGTTCGGGATCACCGACGCTGGCAACCAGTTTCACTATTACCGGCCAACGCCCGACGGCCGAATTCTCTTTGGAGGGTGGGACGCCACCTACCACTTCGGCGGCAGGATCGATCCCCGTTACGAGCAATCCCCCGCAACTCACCGCTTATTGGTGGATCACCTGATCGAGACCTTTCCCCATCTTGCCGACGTCGTAATCACACACAAATGGGGTGGCCCGATCGATTCAACCAGCCGCTTTACTCCCATGTTCGACACGGCCATGGGTGGGAAACTCGGTTGGGCAATCGGCTTCACCGGGCTTGGCGTCGGCGCGAGCCGATTCGGAGCGCAGGTCGCACTCGACCTACTCGCGGGATCCAGCACAGAAAGAACGCTTCTTCCCATTGTTGGCAAGCAGCCATTGCCATTTCCTCCCGAACCGTTTCGTTGGCCCATCATTCAGTTCACCAAACGGGCAATGCAACGCGAAGACGAGTTGGGACGCAAGGGACTGTGGCTCTCGTTGCTTTCCCGCTTCGGCGTCGGTTTCGATAGCTGACGCTCGCGAGATGAGTTTCGATTCCATCTCTTCTCCCCCTGGGCATCGGCGAGTGCCGGCGGCCATTTCCGGCATCCTGATGGCAGTCAACGCGGGGCCAACCTCGGACTCCGGAGGCGGGACATCGATTTCGACCACGGAACCGCTGCACTGACCTGGACCGTCACGACAAGACGGTGCCTGACCCCTTGAGGTCTTTCAGGTCCCTGACGGTGTAGTTGCGTTTCGCTGGCGTTCGACCGAAGTCATACATACGTTTCATCTGCTTGTTCCTTCAATTACGTTCTCGGTATCGCCAGCTTCGGCACTCGCTCGACGGCGGCTCTTCATTTCTTCGTGTGCTTCCATGCTTCCGTCGTGGAACGTGCCGAACCACTTGTCCATCGGCAACAGCAGCATCCCGTAGTTCACCTCGAAGTAGCGATGATGCAGGTTGTGGAAGTAGTCGCCGCCGTGCAAGTCGGTTTCCTTGGTGAGCTTGAAGCGGTCGAACCCTGAGTGCGATGGCGACGGTGAGATCATCAGGTACACCAGGCAGAACGTGGCGATGAACGGCGAGCCGGGGATGACGAGGAACACGAACGGCAACGACAGATAGAGCACGTGCTCACCGGGGTGCATCGAGATACCGGTCCACGGTCCGGTGTTGACGTTGCGATGGTGCAGTGCGTGGAACCAGCCGTAGATCGGGTCGACATGGAGCAGCCGGTGGTTGAGGTAGAAGTGCACACCTTCGATCCAGAAAACGGCGATCGTCATCGCGGCGATCGCCCAGAGCGAGCTGAGTTGTGGAATCGCATCGGTGGCGTAGAGGCGGAACATGATCGCCTCGTACAACGCTGCAATCCCTCCCCCGCTCACGAGCGTCCAGAACATGTTGTCGCGGGTCTGATTGTTGAAGGTGAACGACTTGCGGCTGGCCGCAAGCCAACGCGACTCGTACTTGAACTCGGTGCCCTGCGCTTTGCGGATGTGGAGCCACCAGTGCTGGCCGCCGATGACCACCAGCATCATCACGGCGTTGCGAAGCCAAAGCAGGCCGACATCGTCGATGCTGAGCTTTGCGAACCGGTCGAGCGATGGCGTGAACACGTGGTACATCAACGCTGCCAGGGCAATCCACATGATCGATTGCGGCCACATGTACTGCGTGAGGAACCACTTCACCATGCCCAGGGGCCGTGGCGATGATTGAAACAGCGGCGGCACGACCATGGGTTCGGGGTCGTAGCCCTTGGCCCGCTTCATCGGCGTACGGTTCGAGGAAGGTGTGGTCATGGCACAAACGCTGCTGGAGACTTCGCCGGTGCGCAAGCAACCATTTCGGCCGCACGACATAAGTCGCACTTATGATAGGCCTATGGATCGACTCGAGCCGCTTCCTCCGTTGAACCAGTTGCGCGTGTTCGAGGCCGCAGCCCGACTCTTGTCGTTCACAAAGGCCGCCAAAGAGCTCCACCTGTCGCAGCCCGCGGTCAGCCAGCAGATCAAGGCGCTCGAACGCCACGCTGGACGCCCGTTATTCGTGCGACGGCACCAGTCGCTCGAGCTAACCGAAGCGGGCATCGCGTACCTGCCAATCGTTCAGAGCGCTCTCGAATTATTGGCGACGGGAACCCAGGCCGTATTCGGCCGACGCGACGAGCTGCATCTCACTGTGCAGGTCAACCTGTCGTTCGCCCTCTACTGGCTGACGCCGCGGCTACCCGGGTTCCTCGAGCGGCACCCGGAGATCGTGGTCGACCTGGTCACCGTCATCCATGACCCCGAACGGACGGCGGCGGCTGCCGACGTGGAGATTCGTTTCGCCGAGGACGTCGTGGGCGCTACTTTGCTTCAGCGAGTTGAGGCGTTTCCCGTGTGTGCACCCGAGATGGTCGCAAGCGCGGACTGGCGAACCGACACGTTGTTCGACTGCACGGCAATGTCGGTCGGCTGGCACACCTGGCTGCGCGGCATCGGCGAGCAATTGCCAGAACAGCAACGCGTGCATCTCGCAAGCACCTACGCCGTTGGCTTGTCGGCAGCCGAGCAAGGCAGCGGACTGTCGATGATGCTCGACATCTTCGCCGTCAGTTCACTAACCGACGGGCGCCTCGTCCAGCCGTTCGATCACACCTGCCCTGTGGCCGAGTCATATTGGCTCGTCGAACAACCCGAACGGCACCGCTCTGACGCCGCACGAGCATTCGCCAGCTGGATTCTTGAGCCTGTGGGTGCCCGAAACCCCGACGTGGCTGTTGAACAGCCAAAATCAGCGCCGGCCTCCAGATTGAACTGGATCTCGGTGAGGGGACACAGCCCAGGTCGATGGTGACGCTGCTCTAATCGACGTCATGGCCCTCAATCTGATCGACAACGCGCTCCTCGTGAACGCCACAATCCGTCGTTGGACGACATCGCCAACGATCTCGCCGAGATCGACCCTGTCCATACGCCGGACACCGGCCTCCGCCTTCCCCAACTGCAGCAGCGCCGTGACCAGACCTTCCGCTCGGGTGGTGGCGCGGTCGATGACCTTGATATCCGACCGACTTGACAGTCTCGACAAGTGGCGGCGCACCAAGCTTGCGGCGAAGCGTCACCATCGTGACCCGCACTGCGTTGGTGAACGGATCTGCGTGCTCATCCCAGACCTTTTCCAGGAGCAGTTCCGCACTCACCGGAGCCGGGCTCTGCTTCATCAATACCTCCAACACCCCGAACTCTTTCGGTGTGAGGCCGATCACTCGGTAGGCCCGATGGACCACGCGTTGGTGCGGGTCGAGCCGACAATCGCCGACCTCGAGCACCGGCGCTGCGCTTTGCGCCGGCCGGCGACCCAACGCGTGGATTCTCGCCACGAGCTCTCGGAGATGGAACGGCTTGACCAGATAGTCGTCAGCCCCCAGGCCCAGCCCCGCCACCCGCTCGTCGAGAGAGTCGAACGCGGTCAGCATCAAAATCCGGGCTGACCCAGCCGCGATCGACCGGCACCATCATCGCCGTGCATGCCCGGCAGGTCGCGGTCGAGCACTACAACGTCGTACTCAGTCACTGCCGTCTTCGCGAGGGCATCTTCGCCGCGGTCAGCGACATCTATGGCGAACCCGGAGTTCCGCAGCCCCCGAGCCGTGGCAGCCAACAGCTGAAGATCGTCCTCGACGAGCAAGACGCGCACCACACAAGTATCGCAGGGCGCAGATTCAGCCAACGTAAGGTCGCATCGGTGGCCGTCCAGCTTCAGCAGCGAGCGACGATTCGTCTCGGCCGCCGCCACAGGGCTTCACGAAATCGAACACTTGTTCGGGTGTCGGAGGGGCGATTACAACCCTTAACCCACACCCAACACGGTCGGGTTGGATAGGCCTGGCGGCGGCCTGTCTCCCGAGCGAGTTAGCAGTCCGCAAGTGCTTGAAGCGCACGGCAGATCTCGTCGAGTTCGTCAATCTGGAGCTCACCGGCTCGTTGGGTGAGGAAAGATCGCCGGATCGGCTGCAGATTGTCAAATGAGGCCACGCACTCGTCGGGGAGCCCATGACTCGGCCCCAGCCGAACCTCCGTAGGGATCTCACGAATAGTCCGAGTCACAGGTGCGACAATGACCCAGGTCAGCACCGGCACAGCATCACTGCGCGTTACTACCAACACCGGTCGCCGTTTGTCCTCCGCCTCTGCCCACCAGATCTCGTCCTGCATCGGCGCAACCGTCACCAAGGTTCCTCGGCAATCATCCGCACCGAAGACTCATCCGCCCACCCGATCTCTGCGTCGCTCTGCGGCTGATCTCGATACCCGCGGGCGATCTGGGCCCCAATCTCATCGCGACGGAAACGATCGACAAGCCGTTCGAGCCCAAGCCGCACCGCTTCTGAGCGACTCGCGACTATGCCAGCATCCACGAGCTGATCGACCGCAGCCGCAAGTTCGTCCTCCACCCGCGTCACCAATTGCGCCATACAATCAGCATAACGAACTGCATTGCATCCCGCAATGCACCTAATCTTGAGCAGAGCTCACTGGACTGGATCGACCGAGCCGACATCGCCGCCGCCCTCGTCGACCGGCTCGACGACTCGACCTACAGCCACACCGCGGTCTCGGTCACCAACTAGGAGCGCTCACCGAACCACCGTCGGTTCACGCAGGAGAACCACCACAAACCTCATCTGGGGCCTGGCCATCGCGATGGTCCAACCAGGCGCCAAGAATCGCGTCAGATCGAAGAGCTCTCGGCGTGTACCAACGCTTGTGTCGGAGGGGCGAGTGCAACCCTTAACCCACACCCCGCCGACTACGACTGGCTGTCTCTACCAGCAGCGTGACCAGGCGAAAAACTCCGGCAAGTAGCTTTACACCGATGCAGTTGCAGCATGTATCACGATATGTCATACTCAGATATGGCCAAAGCGATCTCAGTCCGACTCGACGATGATGCCGCACGCGCCCTACAAACGATCGAGTCGACTGGCTTGAGTCAATCCGAAGCAATCCGATCGTCACTACTTGCCTCCGCAGCCCGACTCCGGCGAGGCCGAGATCTGGCCGCCGAAGCAGCAGCACTCGAGGCCGACGAAGCCGATCGCGAAGAGATGCTCGCCGTTGCCTCACTCATGGAGTCACTGCGTGCGCCGGGGTGAGGTCTACCGGTTCCGAACTCCAAAAGGTGTAGGCCACGAACAACAAGGCGTGCGATACGGCGTCGTGGTCCAGGCCGATGAACTCCTCCCCCGCTCGGTTGTGATCGTCGCCCCAACCTCACGAAGCGCCCGATCCGCCTCGTTCCGGCCCGAGATAACCGTTGCTGGCGACACGACCATCGTCCTCGTCGAACAACTCGGAGCTGTCGACGTGCAGCGACTTGGCGACGTAGTCGGATACCTCTCAGCCGACGAGCTGTGGTCGATCGACGACGCGCTCATCACGGTGCTTGGACTCGCCTAGCGTCTGTGTCGATGACGCGTGTACTAACGCTTGTGTCGGAGGGGGGATTACAACCCTTAACCCACGCCACACGGGCCAATGGATTCTGCTGGGCGCAGCGGCGTGAGCCCCCAGCTCGCAGACCCTTCCGTCATCTGAGGCGGTCACCGCTGGGTCTGCCACGCAGCCAGTCCCCCCAGCACGATGCAGGCGGCGAGAACGACAGGCATCCAGTACCAGTCGCCCGTGATCGCACTCACCAAGGTTCCGAGACCGATGCCGGCGCCGGCTCCAACACTGACGAATGCTCCGTTCGGTCGATGCTTCGACCTGATGTCCTGGTTCATCGAGTTCCTCCGAGGTTCGGTGTTGGTGCCTGACGCTAGGGCTGCGTTGAGCCGACCGGATCAGCCGCGGGGCTGATCCGTGTCAGCTCGGCGGTGGAGAATCGAGGAGTGCGTGTTCGTGGGCGAAGACGATGGCGGCGGCTCGGTCGCGCAGCGCGAGCTTGGTGAGCACCGAGCTCAGGTGGGTCTTGACCGTGGCTTGACTGATGAACAGTTCGTCGGCGACTTCGGCGTTGGTTGCGCCTCGTCCGACAACCCGCAAGACGTCGAGCTCTCTTGGGGTCAGCCGCTCGAGATCAGACGGCGCCGGCCGGTCGGCGCGACGGTAGCTGGCGAGTACGCGAGCGGTCACCGCGGGGTCGAGCCAGGCATCGCCCTGGGCCACCCGTTCGATGGCCCGGATGATCTCTTCACCAGGAGCGTCTTTGAGAACGAAACCCGCTGCGCCGGCATGCAGTGCGGCGGCGATCGTTGCGTCGTCGTCGAAGGTGGTCAGGACCAGCACCGGTGGACCGTTGACACGACGAACCTCACCGGTCGCGGTCGCACCGTCCATGCGTTTCATCCGGATGTCCATCACCACAACGTCGATGAGGTGACGCTGAAGGGCGTCGAGCACCTGATCGCCGTCGTCGCATTCGGCCACCACCTCGAGGTGCTGGCTGGTCTCCACCACCCGGCGCAGGCCCTGGCGAACGAGGGCCTGGTCGTCGACGAGCAACAATCGGATCATGCCGGGATCCTCGCTTTGAGTCGCCAGGACCGGGCTCTCTCGGTCGGCCCGGCCTCGAACGTGCCGCCGACCGCGGTGACCCGGGCCCGAGCAACGGCCAGCCCGACACCACTCCCCTGTTCTGCGTTGCCGCCGCTGCGGCTGGTGTCAAGATCCGTAAATGACTCGCATACCGTGGAGCATCCCAATCTGGTACCCTAAATGAATGGCTACCGAACAGATCGCCGTCCGACTCTCCGAGCCGCTCCTCTCGAACCTCGATGAGCTCGTCAAAAGCGGAGCCTACGAGAGCCGAGCCGCTGCAGTTCGAGCCGGCATTGAAGCCATCATGAAACTCGAGTTCCGACGTCAAACCGACCGAGCCGTCATCGACGGCTACACGGAGCAACCACCAACCAAAACTGAAGAGTACGCTGCACTCGCGTCGCTTCGCGAAGCAATCCTCGACGAGCCATGGTGACCACTCCCGATCGAGGGCAAATCTGGTGGGGCGAAATCGAAGACGTCGGTCGCCGCCCATTCCTCATTATGACCCGCTCTGCCGCAATCCCCGTCCTCAACAGTGTCCTCGCAGCACCGGTAACCCGCACCATCAGAGGGATACCCACTGAACTACGACTCGGAACCAACGATGGCATGCCTACGGACTGCGTAGCGAGCTTCGACAATCTCAGAGTCGTCCCCAAGGCTTACCTCGTCGACCAGATCTGCGCACTTCAGCCGGCCCGACTCGCCGAAGCATGCGGCGCCATACAGGCCGCCATCGACTGCTAGCCAAAAGCCCGAAAGAATCACCTCACGTTTCGCATCGGCATCCCGTCGACCACGGCGGCGGTGTACTAACAGGTGTTGTGTGTGTGTCGGAGGGGGGACTTGAACTCACATGTCCCAGTAGGAGGCTGGCGGTGGGGTCCGGTCACAGGCGTCGTATGGCGGGCTCGGTCAAGCGGCGGAACCGTTCACTACCGATCGATTCCGCCCCAGGACGGTCGACACCATTTGCAATTCACTAGCAAGGCGACACCTCGAAGCGAACGATCGGCTGACCCACAGAACCCCGCGACCACGATCGGGTTGCGGCCCCACTCGAAATACAGCAATCATGGGAACCGTGGAATCACCTGCTCTGAGAGTCCAATCACGAAGCCGCCATGCCCAAGACTCGACAAATGTAGCACGAGCGTGCTACATTTGTCTCATGAGCACAACGACAGTCCGACTCGACGACGAGGACGAAGCCATCCTCGACATGCTCGCACCCGAATACGGTGGGCGCTCCAGCGCGATCCGCCAAGCCCTCCGCAGTCTCGCAGCCGACCGGAAACGCCAGAATGCCCTCAGTGCGTTTTTAGCCGAGTGGGACGCCGAACAGGGTCCAGTCGAAGAGAAGGACGTCGCTGCGATGGCCGAACGATACGGCCTGTGATTCTCGATGCCGAGTTCCTCATCTCCGTCGACCGGAGTGATCAAACCGCCCACGCCTTCCTGACAGCTGCGAGCAGATCCGAGACCGCTCTGCACACCACCCACCCCGTCGCCGGGCAGGTATGGCGCAACGGACCCCGACAAGCCCGACTCGCTGCATTCCTCAAGACCATCACGATCCATCCACTCGATGACGGCCGCCCAATCGGACAACTCCTCGCTCAGACCAGAACAACAGACGTCATCGACGCCCACTTGGTGATCACCGCCGTTCGCCTGGGTCACGACATCCTAACCGGCGACCCCGGCGACCTCACGACGCTTAGCGGAGCGCTCGGGCCTGCCTCCCCCAGAATCCACAACTGGCCGTGAAGCTCCGAGAACTATGCCCTAACGCTTGTGTCGGAGGGGCGATTTTAACCCAAAGTACACCCGGCCCCTGGAGCGTCGAGCTGGCCATTGCGTGACGCGAAATACCTGGTCACAGGCGTGTATTCGAGATCCGAGCACCTTTCAGACGCCGTTGGCAGTCCGCTGCCTAGCGGCGCAGCCCTCGTGCACGCCGGGGTCCAAGCGACCGCCGCCCGTCAGGTGGAAGGGACGGCCCGGTTGGCGATGCGTTGGAGGGGTACGTCAGCGGGGAAGCATCGTACTCAAACCTCAATCTCCCTTCGTCCAAACAGTCATCCAGTAGCCGTCCGTTTAGTAGCGCAATTGGCGTCCATATGGTATTGTTTAACTCTATGACGTACCGACGAAGGATCGTTGACCAAGAAATCGACGAGCTTCTCCATGGCCTACCAGCGATTGCCCTGGAAGGGCCCAAGGCCGTCGGAAAAACTGCGACCGCAATGCAACGGGCAGAAACTGTGCACCAGCTTGATGACCCGGGTCAGCTCGAGGTTTTCCGTGCCGCGCCCAATCGCCTTATCGCCGGCGACCCACCCGTGCTGATCGATGAGTGGCAGCGCTTTCCTGCCTCATGGGACCTCGTACGACGTGCCGTAGACGACGACCCCGCTCCGGCACGCTTCCTTCTCACCGGGTCGGCGTCCCCTTCCAGCGCACCGACACACTCAGGTGCGGGACGCATCGTCACAGTCCGCATGCGCCCATTGTCACTCGCTGAGCGAGGGCTCGCCGAGCCATCTGTGAGCATCGCAAGCCTGCTGTCCGGACAGCGCGCACCAGTCGAGGGAGTCAGCACTGTCGGGCTAGCCACCTACACAGAGGAGATCGTTGCGTCCGGTTTCCCGGCAATCAGGGAAAGCTCCGGACGCGTCTTACGCGCCCAACTCGATGGCTACCTCGACCGCATCGTCGAACACGACTTCCCCGAAGCCGGCCTACGCATACGCAATCCCGCTGCGCTGCGCCGATGGATGGCCGCCTATGCCGCCGCCTCCTCGACCACCGCCTCGTACGAGACGATCCGAGACGCATCCTCGGCAGGTGAGAACGACAAACCTGCCAAGACAACGACCGGTCCGTATCGCACAACGCTCGAACAGCTCTGGATGATCGAGGAGGTTCCCGCCTGGGTTCCGAGCCGAAACCACCTCCGCCGCCTCGCTTCGGCACCGGTGCACCAACTCGCCGACCCGGCACTAGCCGCCCGCCTCCTCGGCGTGGGTGTCGACGCCCTCCTCGAGGGACAAAGTAGTGGACCGCCGGTCCCCCGCGACGGAACGCTGCTCGGCGCACTGTTCGAGTCCCTCGTGACACTCTCGGTTCGCACCTACGCCCAAGCGAACGAAGCACGCGTCCGGCACCTTCGAACCCGCGGCGGTGAACACGAGATCGACCTCATCATCGAACGCAACGACGGAAAGGTCCTTGCGATAGAAGTGAAACTCAAAGCAAGCGTCGACGACAGCGACCTCCGCCACCTTAAATGGCTCGAGAAGACAATCGGACCCGACCTGCTCGACGCAGCCGTCATCACCACCGGCACCGACGCCTACAGACGCCCGGACGGCATAGCCATCATCCCCGCAGCCCTTTTCACCGCCTAACCCAACCCCCTCCTCCTTTGAGGAACTGATGACCAAAACGCACAAACCCCCGCTCGAAAGCGGGGGTTTCTCGAGTGTCGGAGGGGCGATTACAACCCTTAACCCACACCCAACACGGTCGGGTTGAATAGGCCTGGCAGCGGCCTGACTCCCGAGCGAGTTAGCAGTCCGCAAGTGCTTGAAGCGCACGGCAGATCTCGTCGAGTTCGTCAATCTGGAGCTCACCGGCTCGTTGGGTGAGGAAAGATCGCCGGATCGGCTGCAGATTGTCAAATGAGGCCACGCACTCGTCGGGGAGCCCATGACTCGGCCCCAGCCGAACCTCCGTAGGGATCTCACGAATAGTCCGAGTCACAGGTGCGACAATGACCCAGGTCAGCACCGGCACAGCATCACTGCGCGTTACTACCAACACCGGTCGCCGTTTGTCCTCCGCCTCTGCCCACCAGATCTCGTCCTGCATCGGCGCAACCGTCACCAAGGTTCCTCGGCAATCATCCGCACCGAAGACTCATCCGCCCACCCGATCTCTGCGTCGCTCTGCGGCTGATCTCGATACCCGCGGGCGATCTGGGCCCCAATCTCATCGCGACGGAAACGATCGACAAGCCGTTCGAGCCCAAGCCGCACCGCTTCTGAGCGACTCGCGACTATGCCAGCATCCACGAGCTGATCGACCGCAGCCGCAAGTTCATCCTCCACCCGCGTCACCAATTGCGCCATACAATCAGCATAACGAACTGCATTGCATCCCGCAATGCACCTAATCTTGAGCAGAGCTCACTGGACTGGATCGACCGAGCCGACATCGCCGCCGCCGGGGGCCATTGCACTGACCGGCTGAGGGAACCAAGAAACCGGCGACCGGCTCGAAGCTCGAACGCCGCAACCAATCGCAACTGCACACTACAACTCGTATACTACATAGTATGACAACCCCGGTACCCACTCGCTTCAGCGACGAAGAGCTTGCCCTTATCGACGAACTGGTCGACCAAGGCGTCGGAGACAGCCGGTCGGCGGTGATCCGCCAAGGCATCCACCAACTTGCCGATCGGGTCCGTCGAGCGCGAGTGGGCGCCGACATCGCAGCGTCTTATAGCGCACACCCCCAGACCCCAGAAGATGACGACCTCGCAATGGCCAACGCCACCGCCATGACCGAAGCTGAACCTTGGTAGCCCAAGCCGAGCTCTGGCTCATGGAAACCCCCAACCAGAAGCGACGCCCCGTCCTCGTCGTTTCACGAGACGAAGTCATCCCCGTGCTCAACAACATCATCGTCGCCCCCGTGACCAGCACCATCCGAACCATCCCGACCTGCATCCCGGTGGGAGTCGACGAAGGAATCGATCACGACAGCGTCGCCACCTTCGACAATCTCGCTTCGGTACCGAAATCCGTACTCACAACACGACTCGGCCAGCTCGGTGTGGGCGGCCGCCAGAAGATCTGCTCGGCCCTCGACGCCATGGCCAACTGCTGAGTTTCCGACTGCTTCGAACCAACCGCGAAAGGCGGTCAGCGCTGGGTCTGCCACGCAGTCAGTGCCCCCAGCACGATGCAGGCGGCGAGAACGACAGGCATCCAGTACCAGTCGCCCGTGATCGCACTCACCAAGGTTCCGAGACCGATGCCGACGCCGGCCCCCACACTGACGAATGCTCCGTTCGGTCGATGCTTCGACCTTCTGTCCTGGTTCATCGAGTTCCTCTCAGGTTCGGTGTTGGTGCCTGACGCTAGGGCTGCGTTGAGCCGACCAAATCAGCCACGGGGCTGATCCGGGTCAGCTCTGAGGTGGAGATTCGAGGAGTGCGTGTTCGTGGGCGAAGACGATGGCGGCGGCTCGGTCGCGAAGTGCAAGCTTTCTCAGCACCGAGCTCAAGTGGGTCTTGACCGTGGCTTGACTTATGAATAGATCATCGGCGACTTCGGCGTTGGTTGCGCCCCGTCCGACAACGGCCAACACGTCGAGCTCTCTCGGAGTCAGCCGCACGAGGGCACCCGGCGCCGCTCGGTCGGCGCGACGGTAGCTGGCCAGCACGCGAGCGGTCACTGCTGGATCGAGCCAGGCATCACCCTGGGCCACCCGTTCGATGGCCCGGATGATCTCCTCACCAGGAGCGTCCTTGAGAACGAAGCCCGCTGCGCCGGCATGCAGCGCAGCGGCGATCGTCGCGTCATCGTCGAAGGTGGTCAGGACCAGCACCGGTGGACCAGCGACACGACGAACCTCACCGGTCGCGGTCGCCCCGTCCATACGTTTCATCCGGATATCCATCACCACAACGTCGATGAGGTGACGCCCCAGAGCATCAAGCACCTGATCGCCGTCGTCGCGTTCCGCCACCACCTCGAGGTGCTGGCTGGTCTCCACCACCCGGCGCAGGCCCTGACGAACGAGGGCCTGGTCGTCGACGAGCAACAATCGGATCATGCCGGGATCCTCGCTTTGAGTCGCCAGGACCGGGCCCCGTCGGTCGGCCCGGTCTCGAACGTGCCGCCGACCGCGGAGACCCGGGCCCGAGCAACGGACAGCCCGACACCACTCCCCTCGTCTGCGTTGCCGCCGCTGCGGCTGGTGTGGTTGACGATCTCGAGCTCGACAGCGCCATCGGCGGCAGCAATGCGCACGTCGATCGGCCCGTCTCCGTGCCGCACGGCATTGGTGACGCCCTCTCGGACCAGCCGATAGGCGGTGACCGAGGCGAGCTGAGACAACCCGCCGGTGTCGATGTCGATGGCAGAGCAGATCTCCACCCCGGTGTCAGAGAAGCTCCCAAGCAATGCCGCGAGATCACCGAGATCGGGCTGGCTGTGCAGCGCTGGCCCGTCGGCGTTACGCAGCAGACGCACGATGCTGCGAATCTCGTGCATGCTCGCCCGCCCGTTGCGTTCGGCTTCCTCGAGCGATTCGATCGCGGCCCCTGAATTCGCCAGCAGCGACAATCTCGCCGCGTTGATGTGCAACATGGTCACCGCCATGGCGTGCCCGACGATGTCGTGCACATCAGCCGCCACTCGCTGGCGTTCCTCAACGATCACCGTGTCCGCGACACGTTCCTGCGCGGCTCGAAGCTCAGCCACCGCGAAAGCGAATCCGACCACCAACGCAACAACCCCGGCCGAAACCACCAAGGTCCCCGCTGCGCCTTCATAGGCCCGACTCATCCCGACCAGCGTCATCATCGCGATCAGCGACCAGTACAGCCACGCCGGCTGGAGATGGGTCCACCACCTTCCCCGCTCGCCCCGCACACCCAACAGCCGGCGCAGACCTTCCACCACGCCGACCCCGCCGACGACGTAGAGCACCCACGCCCCCACAGCAGTCTCGTCGTGAACCACCTGACCGCTCGCCCACACCATCAAGCCCACAGCGAACACCACCGAACCCAGCCCGACCTGAGGCGACACCCACCGCACCGACGAACCCCCACCCCGACCGGAGCCAGACCCCGCTTCCCGCACCGACATCATCTCGACCATGCATCCAGTATCCCCGCAAACCGTTCCCCTCACCTCAGCTCCAGGGATGAGAACGATCGGCCGCATATCGACGACACGACATACAGTCGCACTGCGATCTCGGCCGCCAACCAAGAACCGTCACAGAACCACCGTCGGTTCACGCAGGAGAACGACCATGAACATCATCTGGGGCCTGGTCATCGCGGCGGTCGGCGCGCTGTTCATCACCGGGGGTCGCGCCAAGTCCGACTTCGGCCTCTACCGACTCCTCGTCGCCCGCTCACGAATCCTCTGGGGCGACCGCGCTCAGCGCAGCGTAGGCGCTTCCCAGTTCTGCGGCATGCGATTGGATGCCGCTGATTCAGCGTGATCGCTGCATCCGCCCGGTCTCGTGGACCCCGATGCTGAGGCCCGTAGCGAGTAAGAGCGGCCGGCGGCCGTTTCCGGCTACACATCCTCGACTGCGGCACGGATCAGGGACGCAATCTCGTCGACCGCAAGTTCGCCAGCCGCCACTGCGTATACAAGTTCGTAAACAACCTCGTTCGAGAGCTTCGATGGTGTCTGGCCGTTGAGCTCGAGGAATACCGCAGTAGCGAGCCACCCGAGACGTTTGTTGCCATCGATAAGCGCATGGTTCTTCAGAATGGATTGCAGCAGAGCAGCCGACTTGGCCCAGAGATCGGGATAAGCGTCCTCGCCGAACGCAGTGGTCTGTGGTCTTGCAGCGGCCGAACCGAGTAGGCCAATATCGCGTATCGGCGGCGGCTCGCCGAGAAGCAGGATCGTCAGTTCGATGAGGTCGTCGAGGTCGAGGTACTCGATCGGCACAGTCATTTGATCAGCGCGGTCATTCGCCGAGACGGCGCAATGCATCCGCGTGTGACCGCATCACCTTCTCCGCTGCAATAGCCACCCGCTCGCGATGATCGGCACCAGCGACAAACTCTCGCACTGCCCGACGAGCCGCTTCCTGCATCGACATACCCTCCGCCTCAGCTCGCGCTTGAAGGGCAGCTTGCTCGTCTTCGGTCAAACGCAGAGTCATGGCCATGGACCCAATGGTATCACTTTGATACCGTTCTGGCCACCAGTCCGCCCGCTGGCTCGCTTGAAGATGAGGTTGAGGGCACAGCAGCCCGCTCTGTTGTGTAGCTGTTCGCCTAGTCAGGACACGGAGAACGCGGCCAGGAATGCGTCGGTGATGCGTTCGACGTCGGTTTGGCTGAGTCGGGCGCCGGCGAACAGGTACTGGTAGAGGACTGGCCCGACGAGGTGGGCGGCAGCGATCTCCTCGGTCAGGAGATCTACACCCACGTGACCCCGCCGATGCAGAGCGACGCCGCCGAGCGTGTTGCAAACCGGATCTTCAAGTCAGATCATCGCTGAGGTAGAGAACATCGGTGCGGACGTCAAACTGCTTTCGCTCACCTTGCGTCGGGATGAAGTGTCGCTCGATCTCTTCCGGTACAGGAATGAACACGCGATTGCCGAGGACGAGCGTTGATGTCCTATATGGGCCACCACCTGAAGCGGTCGTTGCCAGTCCGTTCAGTAACACGTCGTAGTACAGACCAAATCGCCCTGAATGGTGCTGGAAAACGAAGAGTACCTTCTGTCCTCCCCACACGATCGACGTCGAATGGGCTTGCTGAAAGAACTCGCTGTTCTGTCTGAATGCGGAGTCGGTTAAGGACAAGAACGTCTTGTATCCGTTGAAAGAACTGTCGCTTGTCAGAAGCCGAGCAGCCGTCGCTGCCAGGCAACTGATGACAAATTAATGACATCGGGCCAAAAAGCAGAATCCCCAGGCCTTTGACCTGGGGAAACTCGGTGTCGGAGGGGCGAGTTTAACCCAAAGTACACGCGCGCCCTGGACCGCCGAACTGGTCGCCGCATAGGCGTTTAGCCTGGTCATCGGCGCCTTGCGGTCAGGCGGAGTCCTGAAGCTCCGCACCGCCGGGATTACCGAGCACTATGTGTGGATTCGAGCCTGGTTGGTCTGGTTCTCCGCCGTGTCTATTCGGTTCGGAGTTGGCCAGCGTGGGCCGTTGTAGTGGTGCCGAGGGCTGCGACGGTTGCGGCGAGCGCAGTGCAAGCAACTCCGGTTGCGAGGATGGTTGCTGTTCCTTCCCATGGCAGTGCCTTGCCGATGGTGGTGAATCGGAGCCATGAGGTACCGCTGAGCGCGCCGAGTGCTGACGCTAGAAGGAGCCCAAGGATGAGCGGTGCGGCGGTGGTGACGACCTCGGCTTTTCGCTGCACGGTCGCGGGGACCCCGATAGCTGCGAGATGGGCGGCGATTCGTCGTCGTTCGAGGGCCCGGTCGGTGGCTGCGAGAGCGGCGGCTCCGAGGCTGATGATCATCGTGAAGATGGTCGTGACGGTCAGCAGCGCTGCCATGGTGGGGGCGTTCTGGCCCCTCGTTGCGCTAGAAGCGCCGGTGTCAACGAGTGCGGTGGGTGCCGCGGCGATCAGGTTGCCGACGGCGGTTTCAAAAGAGGTGTCGGCGTCGACGGCGACCAAGGTCAGCGAACCGAGGCTGTCAAAGTCGCTGAAGACTGCGTCTGCGGTGGGCTGGTCGAGGAGGCTTGGTGAGATTCGCAGGTCGCCTGCTGATCTGGACGAGCGGCGGTCGATGCCGATGGCGACCCGACCCTGCAGGGGTTCAGCAAGCTCAGTGTTCAGGTCGAGTTGGTCGAGGAGTTCTCGGACTGGGAACGCCAGCTCTGCGGGTGCAGTGTCGGCTCCTTCGCGAAGCCGCTGGGGTTGTGTGTCGTTGCAGTCGTCGGGGTTTTCGAGCTCCACGAGCTTGTCGGCGTCTTGGCATGAAGCCAGCAGCACATTGATCGAGTTGCCGTTCGGGTCAGCGATCTGGCGAGTGCCTGCGACTGCGACGATCCCGGATGTGCTGCGTATTCGTTCGATGTCGGCGGTCGGGGAGCTAAACAAGGCGATGACCACTTGTTGTGCAGGTTCTGCGTTCTGAGGGGCGGGTTCACGGTCGCCGTAGGAGAGCGTGAATTGGACTAGTAGGGCTTGGGAGAATCCGGCGGCGAAGACGATCACGAGCATTCCTGCTATGACTCGCCCGATTGCTGTGGGCTCGAACGCCAGCCTCCGCGCCGCAAGCGTCCGGGGTGGTGACGGTCGAAAAGAGAGCAGGGCCCAAGAGCAAATTCGGGCAAGGTGCGGCACGGCGAGCATCAACCCGATTGCGGTGGCGAAGTTGCCAGCGATGAAGGTCAGCAGCCAGAGGTCATCATCCATTGATCGCCCTGCGATGAGGGAAACGGTGAGGAGCCCGGCTCCGAATACGATCGGGCCAAGTTTCCATGAACGAGGGTGCGGCGCCGGGACATCGCGACGTGCGCTGAATGGGTGCTCGACTGCCGGATTCGCGCCGAGCAAGGACGCGCCCACAGCAATCGACATCACGCCAATTGTCACCAGTGCGAGAACGGGTAACGGCAGGCTGATGTCGGCTGCCCACCACCGCAATGACCCGATACCAACCCGCTGCGAAACGGGTTGAAGCCCGATCCACATCAGAAGGGCAACCGACGCTCCGACCAAAGCGACCATCCCGGTTTCCACAGCGAGCACCCGCCGAGTTCTTCGGGCTGACAGACCAATGAGACGCAACGCAGAAAGCCGACGTTCCCTGGAACGGGCTGACAGCCTCGCTGACACTGCGATGAGCACGGCGAGCGGTCCGACAATGAGCGTGAGCGCTCCCACGATCATGACTCTTGCTGAACGTGGATCGAATACTTCTTCAGGTCCGCCAGGGTTTCCGATCCCCGTGACAGCGCTGAATCCGTCGAAGTCTTCCGGGGCAACACCGAGGACAGCGACCAGGTGGTCTGGAGCTGTCAGCGCGTCATCGGCGACACGCGCCACAATTGTCTGGTCGAAACGGGCGGCGACAATTGGATCGATGGCGATCAGTTCCGCAAGCGCTGGCGATACCGCCATCTCTCCCGGCGAAGGGAACCGGGGCAACCATGAAGGAACTTGCGGTTCAGGTCCGTTTCCTGTTTCGGCAACGACCAACCGGTCGAGAAAACGGCCGTCGACAACGTCGGTGTACAACGCCGCTCGCAGAGGAGCGTCAGCGACCTTGGGGGGGTCGGTGACTCGTACCGGTTCAAGCTGGTCAAGCCGATCATTCTGGGCGGCGATTACCCCGGGGATACTGAGCATCGTCAACACAGCAAGCACGGAAACGCCGACACCAAGAGCCAACGACGAAGCACGCACCAGTCCAGCACGGCCGCCGCTACGCAATAGCCGAATGCCGAGAGTGATGTCTCTGCTGAGGTCAGCCACCGATGAGCGTTCAGACATCACGGCGTGCTTTGAGCGTCGGCAACGGTCTGTCCGTCGGCAACGATGACGTCGCGATCGCAGTACGACGCAAGTCGGGACTCGTGGGTGACCATTACCACCGCCGTGCCTTGCTCGCGAGCCCGACCGATTAACGCTTCCATGACAAGCTGAGCGTTCGTCGAGTCCAACGCACCGGTCGGCTCGTCAGCAAACACGATCTCCGGCGAGTGGACCAACGCTCTGGCCACAGCCGCCCGTTGAAGCTGACCTCCGGACACTTCACTGGGGCGATGAGTTCGGTGATCGATGATGTCGAACCGTTCCAGCAGCTCCTGAGCCGCCTTGTCAGCGCGCTGACGATCGCCCGACAACAGCCACAAAGGCAACGCGACGTTCTCCAACAACGACAGTTCAGGCACGAGTTCGCCGAACTGGAAGACCATCCCCATCTTCTTCATCCGAAGCGCACTGTTCGCCTTGTCATCAAGGCCTCGCATGGCCTGGCCTTGAAACGAAACGTCGCCACGATCAGGGGCGAGTAAGCCAGCGAGGCAGTGCAGCAAGGATGACTTGCCAGAGCCCGACGAACCCATCACCGCAACGAGCTCGCCCGGTTCAACAGCGATAGACGCACCCGACAAAGCGGTGGTGGCGCCGAAACTCAAATGCAGCTCTTTGGCTGCGACAACTGGGACTTCAGACATCTTGGTTCTCCGTCCAACGCGTGGCTCGTTCGCCAGCTTGATCAATCCATTCGAGGTCGGCTTGGAGGTGGGCAACGAGGTAGTCGACTGCCAGTTGACTCTCGAACGATCCGTCAAGTGACGAACGCAACTCGCGCATTCGCGCCAGGTGAACGGCTCGCTGGCTAGCCAGGATTGACGTCGCGGAACGTCCGGTAATCAGAGCGACGACAACCTTGGCGTAGATCGGACCCAGCGTCGTCGCTTCCGGCGGTTGCGGAGTACTAATCCACGACTCCAGCTCTTCCACCCCACCTCCGGTAATCACATACATCTTCCGATCTGGCCCCAAACCAGACTCGGCGTCGCCAACAGCGACCAAACCATCTCGTTCCAACCGCCCGAGCGTCGAGTAGATCTGGCCAGACTTGAGAGGCTTCGCCGATCCGAACCATGAGTCATAGACAGCCTTCATCCCGTACCCATGTTGGGGACCCCGCTCAAGCAGGCCGAGGAACGAATGCGAGACACTCACACCCGAGAGGGTAGCCACTCAGTGTCTACACCGACAACCTACATTGTCTCGGTCCTCCAGACTTCGGATGAGAACAAGCGCAACACGCTGGCATTCGCATCCAATCGAAAGCCGATCTCGGAGCCAGCCAACTGGGCGCATAATGCCGGGCCCGAATCGAACGACGAACACCACGCAACCGGCCGAAGTGTGCCGCAGCCGGCCCAACCAACTCCACCGCATATTCACGGCCAACAGTCGACCAAGCTTCGCTCCCCCACTCACGCGTCGATCGGAGCGAAGACGACCGCTGCTGATCACTCATCTTCCAGGCAGACCAATCGCTGCGAGGAGAACGGCATGAGATCAGACTCCAGCAGCTCCGAACGGCTGCCTGGTACACGGAAAAAACAGTGCCTGACCAGGGAAAATCCTGATCTGAAACGTGTCGGAGGGGCGAGTTTAACCCAAAGTACACGCGCACCCTGGAGTGTCGAGCTGGCGACCGAATAACGCGAAATGCCTGGTCACAGGCTTGCACTCGAGATCCAAGTACCTTCAGACGCCGTTAGCTGTGCACCGCCGAGTGGCGCAGCCGTCGTGCACGCCGGGGTCCCAGCGACCGCCGCCCGTCAGGTGGAAGGGACGGCCCGGTTGGCGATGCGTTGGAGGGGTGCGTCAGCGGGGAGGGTGCCGAACTCGCTCGCCCAGTCGTGGTCGAGTCGGGAGCGGAAGTAGGTCTCGGCGACATCCTGGTCGCCGTGTTGGGCCAGGAGGCTTGCGGTCCAGGTGACGGCCAGTTGTTCGACGAGACGCCGGGCCTCGACCTCGTCACCGGCGGTTTTCCTGAGGGCATCGCGTGCCGCACCGATGGATCGGTCAACCCGCGGATCGCAGCCTGCTCCACGTTCGAGCTCAGCGGCGAAGGCGTCGACAGCCTCGGGGCTGCGGTCAAGAGCACGGAGTACGTCGAGGGCGATCACGTTCCCCGAGCCTTCCCAGATCGAGTTGAGCGGCGCCTCACGGTAGAGGCGGGGCAGGATCGACTCTTCGACGTAGCCGTTGCCGCCGACGCACTCGAGAGCCTCACGCACGACTGGCGTCGAGCGCTTGGTGATCCAGTACTTCGCTACCGCTGCCCCGATCCGAGCCAAGGCGGCTTCACCAGGATCGGCGGGTGCCCGTTCGAAGGCTCCCGAGAGACGACCGATGAGCAGGGTGGCGGCCTCGGTTTCGATCTCCAGGTCGGCGAGGACGTTCTGCATGAGCGGCTTGTCGATGAGGTTCGCCCCGAACGCAGAGCGGTGCGCGACATGCCAGCCAGCTTGGGCCACGGCCTGGCGCATGAGGGCCGTGGCCCAGTTGGTGCAGTCGAGACGAGTCCCCAAAACCATGTCGATGATGGTCCGCACTCCTCGGCCTTCTTCGCCAACCATCCACGCGGCGGCGTTGTCCAACTCCACCTCGCTGGAAGCGTTCGAACGGTTGCCGAGCTTGTTCTTGAGCCGCATCAGATGGAGCTGGTTTCGGGATCCATCAGGCAACACGCGTGGCACAAGGAAGCACGACAGGCCACCAGGTGCATACGCGAGAGCAAGGAACGCGTCGCACATGGGCGCCGACACGAACCACTTGGAGCCCGTCACCCGGTATTCGGCTCCGGGACCCCCGCCATGATCGGGAACAGCGGTCGACGTGTTGGCCCGCACGTCGGAGCCGCCCTGACGTTCGGTCATCGACATGCCCAGCAACGCCCCTGACTTGTCCTGCGGGGCTGCCAGGGTCGGGTCATAGTTGCGGGAGCCAACCCGGGGCCCCCATACCTCTGCCAGCTCGGGCTGGTGCTGGAGTGCGTACAGCGCTGCACCCGTCATCGAGATCGGACATCCGTGACCCACCTCCACCTGGGCCATCAGGAACATGGCCGCATTGCGGGCAACATACCCACCGTCGCCAGGGCCGCTCTCGTAGTGTCGGCAGTGCAGACCTTCCGAGACTGAGAGCTCCATCAGCGAGTGGTATGCGGGGTGATAGCGGACCTCGTCGATCCGTTCACCGAACCGATCGTGGGTCACCAGCTCCGGCTCGAACCGGTTGGCGAGCTCCCCCCATTCAAAGACCTCAGCCGAGCCAACCCTCTCGCCGAACGCCACCAGTCCGTCGAGGCCGGCACCCCCGCCCTCGCGCTCTGTGACCTCTGCCAGGACCGGATCGCTCGTGAACAGGTTGTACGACTCGAGCGGGGGTGGCTGGTTGGCAGAATCGCGGTCTGACATCACGATGCCCTTTCGGCTGGGCCCGCCTCGTAGCGGCGCCACATGGGTTGACAACTCGCATCTTCGCGGCGCTCCGTCATCTTTTCAACACAGAGTTGAATTTTCATCGAAGCGCTGAAACAGTGGGAGCTGATGCCCGACGAACAGCCAAGAACCACCAGGGCGAAGACCCGGCGCAAACACCGACAGGACCTGATCGTCGCAGCGACAGAGGCCGAGCTCGAACGCGCCGGTATTCATGGCACCACCCTCGAACAAGTCGGCGAACGCGTGGGCCTATCCAGAGCCGCCCTCTACTACTACGTCGACAGCCGCGACGATCTTCTCACCCTCGTCCTCGACGACGTGTTCCAACAGCAGATCGCAGAGAGCGATCACATCGCCGGCCCCGATGCCACCCCGCTCGAACGATTGCGGGCCTTCGTCCACGGCAGCATCCGCATCGTCGTCGAACGCCCCGCCGGACGCATGATCGTCAGCCACCTGGACCTCCTGGCCGCCCACGAACCCTCGGCTCTGCTCATGCGCCACCAAGAACGCTATGCCCGCGACCTCATCGCCGATGCCGTAGCCGACGGATCCCTGCGCCCCGTCGAACAGGCCGCCGCCATAGCCGTGCTGTTCGGAACCATCGCCACCATCCCCCGCGGCTACAACCCAGATGGCCGGCTCACCCTCGAAGCGGTCGTCAACTCCGCCCTCGACCTCCTGCTGGAAGGCTGGCTCGAAGAGCCAACGCGAGGATCGCTCGGCCGATGAGCGCCCGCACAATGTCTCACAACAAACGGAGGTTCACCCATGAAGGTCATCGTGTTCGGAGCAACCGGCAAGACCGGCCAACACGTGCTCGACGCGACACTCGCCCAGGGCCATGAGGTCACCGCGTTCGGACGTTCTGTCGACCGCATCGACATCAACGACCCCGCACTGGAAACCCACAAGGGAGACGTGTTCGACACCGACTCGGTGACTGGCGCGGTGGCCGGCCACGATGCGGTGATCGTCTGCCTCGGCAGCACCGGCCTTCGCGACAAGACCACACTGTCGGCCGGAACGGCGGCGGTCATCGACGCGATGGGCGCGCACGATGTCCAACGTCTCGTGGTGATGTCAGCCGCCGGGGTCGGTGACAGCTGGCAGCAGATCCCACGAAGCTCGCGTCTGCTGTTTCGCACCATGCTTCGCAACGTGTTCGCCGACCACCAAGCACAGGAAGCCATCGTCGAACAGAGCTCACTGGACTGGACCATCGTCCGGGCCGCCGTCCTCAAAGACGACCCCGCCACCGGCCACTACACTGCCACCAACACCGGCCCGAACACCCGCATCAACCGAGCCGACGTCGCCGCAGCCCTCGTCGACCAACTCGACGACACGACCTACAGTCGCACCGCGATCTCGGTCACCAACTAGGAACCCGAACCGCCGTCGGTTCACGCAGGAGAACGACCATGAACATCATCTGGGGCCTGATCATCGCCATGGTCGGCGCGCTGTTCATCACCTGGGGCCGCACCAGGTCCGACTTCGGCCTCTACCGACTCCTCGTCGCCCGCTCACGAATCCTCTGGGGCGACCGAGTCCACAGCTTCTACCAAGTCGCCGGCGCCCTCATGATCATCGCCGGTGCGGCCATTGCAGTGACCGGCTGAGCGGTCAACAGCAGCTCGGGCCGATCCACCTCAACGACCTGTACCAAAATCTGCTGAAGCAGGAGGTAGCTGTCGACGAGTCGTCGAACCGGCGACACGATCCGAAGATCTATCCCCGCATCGCCTACCTCCGGAAGCAAGGAGTGGGCTACGGAGAGATCGCAAAGACCCTCGCCGACGAGTTCCCCGATGACAAGCCACTCACGAAAAACGCCGTCGCCGCGATCGTGCGGCGCTCGAAGGAGTCCTCGAAGAACCAAGGAAACTTGGCTGTGCGGACCGTTCGGTACATCCACACCATCATCAGCCGTTCGCTCAAAGACGCAGTCAAACTCGGCCTCGTCAACGACAACGTCGCCCGCAACGCCAGCCCGCCAAGAAAGCCCAAGACGAAGATCATCCGCCCGATGTGGACCGCTGACGAGACTCGGACTTTCCTCGCCTGGGCACGATCTGACCAACACCGGCACTGGGTCGCATGGGCATTCATCGCCACTTCCGGTGACCGCCGCGGCGCCAACCTCGGACTCCGGTGGCAGGACATCGATTTCGAGCAAGGAACCGCTGCACTGACCTGGACCGTCACCTGCGTGAACCATCAACTCGTCGTCAAGCCCTACGGCAAGACGGGCGAGAACCACGCCATCATCCTCGACCAGGGAACGCTCGCCATCCTCAAGTCCTGGCGCTCGCTCCAAAACCAGGAACGACTCGCCCACGGCACCAGCCACGTCTGCACGTCGCCCGAGCCCGACTGTCAAATGGCCGGTTACCACGTTCGGGATCTCGTCTTTGCCCAACCGGATGGCGACTATCTCCACCCGGAACGATTCAGCCGCGAGTTCAAGCGAGGCCAGGTCCGCTACAACCGTGAGAATCCCGATGCACAGTTGATCCAGATCTCACTCCACGCCCTACGACACGGTTGGGCGACCGTCGCTCTCGAAGCTGGCGTACCGATGAAGGTCGTCCAGGACCGGCTCAACCACTCGAGCGTGCGCATCACGGCCGACATCTACACCCACGTTCGGGCGCCTCTCCAGTCCGACGCCGCGGAGCGTGTCGCTGAGCTGATCCTTCCAACTGCTTCCCCCTTGTCGGACTGACGATCCTCAGCTGGCTTCCATGATCTCGCCAAACCAGCTCCAGATCTGACCCAACCGGAACCAACTAGCCTGGAGCAATGGTTGGCCCGTCTCGATTTCATCTCTGCGACCTTCAAGTACACACTCCCGCAGATTCCCATCACCGATACGGCAACGTCGGCGGCAAGGAACCAAACGACGAGTTCGCAGAGAAGTTCATCCAGGCGCACGCCGATGCAGGCGTCACGGTCCTAGCCGTCTCCGATCACAATCGAGTCGACTGGTACCCATGCTTGAAGAAGGCTGGCGAGACCCGTGGCGTCTTCGTATTCCCAGCAATGGAATTCAGCGTCAACCGATGTCATCTCCTTGCCATCTGGGATCGCACGGATCAGGGATATGCGCTAGCTCAGCAGTTCTTGACCACCCTTTGGACTCCCGGCGAGGAACCGTTCCTGCCCAACGGAGATCCGCGGCCGGTCGGCAACGGCCAAGTCATAGAACTCGCCCAGCGGGTACTCGACCACAAGGGTCTGGTCATCGCCCCACACGCCACGGCCAAGAACATCGGCTTCTTTGCAAGCGGTGTCTGCACAAATCGGGCCGAGGTGATCAAGGCCGGCGTCCTATCGGCCTTCGACGTATGGGGGAACAGCAGTGCTGACGTGCTCTCCAACCCTGCGAGTGACTTTGGCGAGTCAATGCCGACATGGCTCATTTCAGGCGACGTTCGAGCGATGGAGGACATCGGAGCCAGGGCGGTGTATCTGAAGTTGGGAGCGGAACCGTCACTTGAAGGGCTCCGGCAGGCGTTCTTAATGCCCGGAACTCGAGTTCGCTTCCCGGATCATCTTCGATCTCGGTGGGGCAAGACCAAGCATGCACGATTCATCGCCTCTCCGGAGGCATCCTGGCCGCGGTTGGAGAAGATCTCAATCGCCGGCGGGTTCCACGATCGCCTCGATGTCGAGCTGGGTCCCGGCCTCAATGCGATTATCGGCGGAAAGGGAACGGGCAAGTCCACGCTGATCGAGATCGTGCGCTACGCCCTCCACGCTGGCGAGCACTCAAGTCCCGACGCCGAGGGGAACCGGAAGCACAACTTCAAGGCGAATGCTGAGGCGACGGTTCACTTTCGAGACGACCAGGGCGTGTCCTACGTCGTCCGACGAACCGGAAGCGGCGATCCCGCCGAGCTCACCCGGGAAGGCGAGCGGCTCAAGCTTGAGGTATCGAAGCGCGTCGCCATTCGCGTGTTTGGCCAACGGGAGCTGCAGAGCCTCGCCGAGCGCGGTGACGTGTTGAGGCAGTTCGTCGCTGCGCAGAGCGGTGCCGGATGGGATTCGATCCTTGTCGAGGAGCGGGAGGCTGCCACGGAAATCAGGCAGCTCAACTCCCAGATGGATTCCCTCGAAGCATCGCTCGATGGTCTCGATGACGACGAGCAGGAGCTAGCGGATCTAGACGATCGATTGAGCGTCGCCGTGGACCTCGGGGTTGGCGCTCTCGTCACCCAGATGTCAGAGCTTGCCTCTGCAAACGCTGCGATGGACGATGTTCTCGCGTGGCCGGCATCAGTCGCCGGAGCGGTAGCGGCCCTGAAGCAGTGTCTCCCTCACCCGCCTGTCCCTGATCCTCCCTCAAACAGCTCTGTAGTTTCTCAGTCCCTCGATGACCTAACGACAGTGATTGAAAAGGCATCGGCTGATGTCGAGGCCGCTACGGCAGCCGCATCGACCAACGTGGCGGCCGGTGGCGATGAATGGGCCACCGAGTTTCAAAACCTGCGATCCGGCATCGAGAGCCAACTAGCCGCGGCCGGTTTCGCCGATCCCCGTGAACTCGGAAATTCACAAAGGCGACAGAGCGAACTGCAGACCCGTCTCGCCGGCCTTCCGCGCTTGCGAGAGGATCTGGCCACCGCCAGCAGCAAGCGAGAGCAGGCACTCACAGGCCTTGCCGATATCCGCCGAAGGAAGTCCAGAATCGTTGAGGATGCTGCTCGTGAGCTGGATGCGTCTGTGGGGAAGCGCGTCCGAATCAACGTCGATCCTTTGGCTGACAAGGAATCGCTCCTGGGGCTTCTCGAAAGGGCCACTCAAGGGCAATCGGTGAGAGCAGAGCAGCTCCGCAGACTCACAGACACCTGCACTCCGAACGCATTGGCGCAGGCAATTCGAAGCGGACCGGAAGAAGTCGAGAAGCTTGGCTGTAGCGCCGCCACCGCATCCAAACTTGCGTCGTTGACACCGGCCCAGGTCAGACAGGTCGAAGAAGCTGATACGCCCGACCGAATCGCGGTTGAGGTGAATCTGTCGGATAGTGACCGAGACGAGACGTGGCAGGAGGTTTCCGAGGTTTCCCCGGGACAGCGAGCGACTGCGCTTCTCGCTCTTGCGTTGGCCGGAGGTAGTGAACCACTTCTGATCGACCAGCCGGAGGACGATCTGGACAACCGCTACATCTATGACGAGGTTGTCAGCGTGCTCGCAGACGTCTGCCACCGACGCCAAGTCATCGTCGCGACGCACAACGCCAACATTCCGATTCTTGGCGACGCCGAGATGGTCGTGGCTCTAGACGCGGAAGCCGCCCGCGGAAGTGTTCTGGCCGCGGGTGGACTCGAAGACCCGGCCGTATCCGAATGGGCGCGACGAATACTCGAAGGCGGTGAGGAGGCATTTGACGCTCGACATCGGCGGTATCAGGCGGCATCAAACGGCTGATCATGAGCGAGGTCTACTCGCTCTGGCTCCGCCCATTAGCAAATCCATTTGCAAACGACACCCCTGGGAGCAATTCCGTACGTTCTGACCAGGGGTTTCTATGGTGTCGGAGGGGGGACTTGAACCCCCACGCCCGTAAAGGGCACTAGACCCTTAATCTAGCGCGTCTGCCAATTCCGCCACTCCGACGTGGCACCCGGACTCCGCTATGTGGGCGGACCGAATATCAGATCGACATCGTACCGGCAGAACGCAGAGTCACTACCGGAATTTTGTCGATTGCTGGCATTGTTTGCGACCGCTACTTCCGGTGCAAGCTCAGAATGTCGAATGTGCCATCTTCGCGGGTCTCGACATGCTCCAGAGTCCATGACCACAACAGGGTGGGGTTCTTTCCGCCACCGATCATCGCAATCTCCACTTCGCCTGCTGTGTACCCGTCAAGAAGTGCATCCCGGTCGGTGTAGGACAGGAGGTCGACACCCGAGAAGAGTTGGCCGTCTGGCAGGTTGTGGCTGAGACGCAGAGCGTTCGAAGCGGTCGCGGTCACGGACCAGTCTGAGGACTGAACGGACAAATCATCGCCAAGAACAATGCCGAGCCGAACCTCTGAGATTTCGCGGTCGAAATCGGGCCGCACGTCGTCGAGCGCAATCAGCAGCACGCCGTCATCCGGAGCCCGTATCCCAGAAACATCATCCGTCGCGCCGCTGAAGAACTCTTCGCGACCGACGACGCCGGAAAGCAGCCCTGATTCGGCGCCTGCCTGGCGGAGCGCACGCTCAAGTGAAGCCTTGACGTCGCCAGCGGTGATCGGCTTGCCGTTGGAGAATTGGCGTTGCGCAAGCACAAATTCCCAATACCCACCGGCTCGTTCGCCCCAGGTGGAAGCGATCGCCGGAATAACAACACTACGGCCGTCAAGCCACCCGGTACCGGCGACGCTCACCGTAAGCCCGTCGAAAAGAACGTCCGCGGCCACGAGCTCACTGGCAGTTGCAGCGATAGCGGGGTCGAGTCCCTCCAGTTCCACACCAGACAGGCCGATGTGGATTCGTCGATCAGCTGCAGTCACGTTGGCATTCAGTCCAGACCCGCTGTCTGGGCCACCCCGCGGAACAACAGTCGGAGCAGCCGGAAAGTCCGTGCCTTTGGCGAATCCGAGCAGGCGAGGAATCTCCCCGGTTTCCAGCGGAACTGCTGCGGACGGCCCCGCAGATTCGACTTCCGCCTCCGCAACCCGTTGCGTTTCGGCTGCAGCCGATTCCTGGGCGGGCGGATATCGCAGACCTGCTGCGGTGGAAGCTCGCTCCGTTGTCGAGCATCCAAGCAGCAGAAAGGCAAGGTTGGACGCAAGAATGAGGATGACAGGACAGCTTGACCACCGCAGGCGCATGACTGCACAGTCGGCTCAACACTCAACCGTTTGAGCGCTGCGTCCAACACAGGGCAATACAGAGGGGGTCCGACGACCCATCGATATCAGGTGGGCCAAACCCAGCCCGGAACGGCTTAGTTCGTGTCGAGGAAGAGCGCCAACGCCAACGTGGTGAATGAGAAGATGATTGCCAGCACCACCGTGATGCGGTCCAGGTTCTGTTCAACCATTGTGGAACCGGAAGCAGTGCTTCCCAGTCCGCCACCGAACATGTCGGAGAGTCCACCACCGCGGCCCGAGTGCAAAAGCACCAGCACGATGAGCGCAAACGAGCTGAGGACCTGGAGAATGATTGTCAGAATTACCACCGGGACAGGGTAACAGCAGCAGCATTCGAAACGACTGCACCCACCTGGTCACCGACTCAGGTTCCTGCCGTTCTCAAGGCCTCCAACTCGATCAGGTCAGCAGAATCACCAAGGCTGAGCGAGACCTCTTCCGCCTGCTCGCTCCGCTCCGCAACCTGCGGCGCCGCAAGCCCGAGATGCACGAGGAAGTCTTCCGCATCCACTGCTCGGCTGTACAGGAATCCCTGGCCAATACGGCAGCCGAACTCCTTGAGGAACTCTGCTTCACGCCGTTCTTCGATGCCCTCGGCGACCACATCAACACCAAGACGGCCAGCGAGCAGAATGATGGATTCGATCACGGCACGCTCTCGAACCTCGCTTGCCATTCCCGTCACGAATCGGCGGTCAATCTTGATTTCCGCTACAGGCAGATCCACAAGCCGCGACATAGACGAGTAGCCGGTCCCGAAGTCGTCGATCGAGAGGCGCAGGCCCATCGCCGCCAGCTTCGAAATCACCGGAGAAACGGAGGCAAACTCCTCCATGATGTCGTCCTCGGTCACTTCGAGTGTGAGCAGTTCGGGAGCGACGCCATAGTTCTTGAGCGTCGCCCCGATTCGACTGGGTAGTCCCTCGTCGAACAACGACGCAACCATGATGTTCACCGCGACCGGCAAGGTCGTGGCTGTCATCCCAACGTCTCGAGTCCTCGCAGCAAAGGCCACGGCCTGGTCGATAACCGTGTCCGTGAACCGGCGGTGCTCATTCGAAAGTCGGACAAGGTGCATGAACGAAGCTGGACGCAGGATTCCGCGTTCCGGGTGGCGCCAACGCACAAGGCCTTCCGCCCCGATGGTCTTACCAGTTGCAAGGTCGATCTTGGGCTGAAAGAAAACTTCGAACTCGTGGCTGTCGAGCGCCTGCGACAGTCCGGCGGAAAGCTGAAGTTCCTGTGCCGACGACTGCTCCATCGCCGATTCGAACGTGACATGCAGCTGACGCCGACGCTTCGCTTCATACATTGCCATGTCGGCCCGGCGAAGCAGATCTTCGGTTCGCACGCCATTGTCTGGCGATACGACGCTGCCGATGGATACCTGGCTTGAGACGGTGATATCACCGAAGTGCATCGGACGAGCGCAGACTCGACCAATCTCCACCGCAAGCCGTTCGGTGTCGGCCGGGTGATCAACCAGAACGGCAAACTCGTCGCCGCCAAGCCGACAAACCAGCATCGCGCCTGCTACGTGGTCGATGCGGAAGGCCAACTCGCGCAGCACATCATCGCCGAAGTTGTGACCAAGCGTGTCGTTGATTGCCTTGAATCGGTCAACATCCATCATGAGGAGACCGCATGCAGTGCCAGCTTCAAGGAAGCTGGTCAGACGGCGAAGCAGGACGTGTCGGTTGCTCAGCCCAGTAACCGTGTCACGATTCGCGAGCGCGGTGATCTCCTGCTGTGCGGCGACAAGTTCGGACGCATCGGTGTAGTGCCCGCGCATCTCGAGGCGACCGTCTCCGGTAGTGGCCACGGTGGCGTTCACCGACAGCCAGACCCAGCTTCCATCCTTGCGTCGATGACGTGCGTAGCGTTCGTGTTGCTGTCCGAGGCGTATTGCACTCAGCGGAAGCCAGAAATGCTCAAGGTCATCGGGGTGAATCAACGCAATCGGATCAGTGCCCGTCCACTCCTCGGCCGTCCAGCCGGTGATCCGTTCGATGTTGTGACTGACCCATTTCACGCGTCCCGTGTACGGATTGGAGCTGTGAAGAACCGCGGAGACGGACTCAAGAAGCACATCAAGTTCTGCTGCAGCCGACTCCACCTCACGCCACATTGAGCGGACGACAGAGACCCGAAGCATCACCAGCAGCATCACAACAACGCTCGTGGCCAGCCACGTCGACTGATTGGTGATGCCGCCAATTGCCAGCTGCGTCAACAATGCAGCAAACATCAGAAAGCGGCCGACGGGACCAATCTGTTCCGGTCTCACGTTCATCATGCTCGTCAACAAGATGAGCAGCATTGGGAACCACAGCGACGGAGACCACAGCGAGATGAGAATGCCCATCAGCGCATCGATCGTCATACGAGTGACGAGTACCAGCCCGGTGAAGAAGATCCGGTGCCAAAGCAGTTGAACAGGGACCAGCGCAAAGAGCAGACCCGCTATCTGCCAACGATTCTGCACATCAGGAATGATGACCGCTGCGGTTCCACCTATCAGATAGGTCAGCGCCCAGATCAGTCGGGTCGAGGTCGGCACACTCGCATTTGGGACGTCGTCCCCGTAGCTCTGTCGAGTGAACGCCGTATTCAGCACCTGTCGAATCGCCTTCCCGCAAGCAGTGGAACCGCCGACCCAATTGAGCGTCGCACTCTTAACGTCGGCAGGGTTCGATTCAACTTGAGTCAAAAGACCTGATTCAAACGACCCACGCTGGAAAGGAATCTGGCCGGGCCTCGACGCCAGTCCTACTGCAGGCGGTACTGGACAATTCGCGAGAAGTCGCCTGACTCAAGCGAAGCGCCGCCGACAAGAGCGCCATCGATGTCCGGTTTGGTGAGCAGATCAGCGCAATTGATTGGCTTTACCGACCCGCCGTATTGAATGCGAACGTGTTCTGCCGCGTCCTTGTTCTTGATGCTGGCGACGGTTTCCCGCACGAATTTACAGCGCGCCTGGGCGTCATCAGGTGTGGCGGTCAGCCCGGTTCCAATGGCCCAGATGGGCTCATACGCGATAACCATCTCGGCCACCTTCGGGGCGCCAACACCAACGAGGCCTGCTTCAAGTTGCTTTGCGAGTTTCGCTTCCGTCTCTCCAGCCTCGTGTTCTTCGAGGGTTTCACCGATGCACAGGATTGGCGTCATTTCCTGCTTGATGATTGCCTTGACCTTCGCATTGACATGCTCGTCCGTCTCGCCGAAGAGCTCTCGGCGCTCGGAATGGCCACAAATCACATACTGCACCTGGAGCTTCGCAAGCATTGTGGGTGCGACTTCGCCGGTAAATGCGCCCTTGTCGTCCCAGTGGCAGTGCTGCGCACCCAGCGCGATGGGGATGCGATCCGCGTCAAGGAGCGTTTGAATGCTGCGGATGTCGGTGAACGGCGGATGCACCGAGACATCCACCGCTGCGTAGTCTTCCTTGTCGAGCTCATAGGACAGCTTCTGCACCAGTTGAATCGCCTCAAAGTGGTTGAGGTTCATCTTCCAATTGCCGCTGATGAGTGGCTTACGATTGGACATTCGGGGCTCCTTCCAGAGCTTCGAGTCCGGGCAGGTTACCCTGCTCCAGTAGTTCCAGTGAGGCTCCCCCACCGGTTGAAACATGGTCAATCTCGGCGCTCAGCCCAAACTCGGCAACCGCCGCAGCACTGTCGCCTCCGCCCACCACGGTGAAGCCGCCACAGTCAGCGACTGCCTGGGCGACCGTTCTGGTTCCCGCCGCAAATCGAGGGTCTTCAAACACGCCCATTGGACCGTTCCAGAAGATGGTTCGTGCCCCAAGAATGACGTCGGTGAACTCGGCTGCTGTTCCGGGACCGATGTCAAGGCCCATCCAGCCGTCCGGAAGGCTGGTACCCGCCTGGCGTACTTCGCCGCCGGCAGCGGGATCGCCGATCTTTCCCTCCGGACCCAGCGCGGTCACATCGGACGGCAGATGGATGGTCGATCCCGAATCAAGAAGCGCCTTGCAGGTGTCGATCATGGATTCTTCGAGCAGCGAAGAGCCAACGTTGTTGCCCTGCGCAGCGAGGAAGGTGAAGGCCATTCCGCCGCCCACGACGAGTGCGTCCACCTGCTTGAGCAGCGCTTCGATGACACCAATCTTGTCGCTGACCTTGGCGCCGCCCAGCACTGCGACAAAAGGGCGCTTGGCTGAGCTGCGGAGGCCGCCGAGGATCTCCACCTCCTTTGCCAACAACCGTCCGGAAGCACTTGGCAGGTATCGGGGAGGACCGACGATGCTTGCATGCTCGCGGTGCGACGCTCCGAAGGCATCGTTCACGTAGCAGTCCTGACCAGCGACAAGTTCCTGAACAAATGCATCGCTGTTCGCCCGCTCTCCCGGGTTGAACCGCAGATTCGGCAGGACCGTGACACCCTCGACCAGCTCATCCAAACGAGCGCGAACAGGGTCCAGTGAATACGCCGGATTGACCTCGCCCTTCGGCCGGCCCAGGTGGCTGCACGCAGTGACGTGCGCGCCCTGGTTGATCAGCCACTTCAGGGTTGGTAGCGCAGCCTTGATCCGCAGATCGTCAACAATGACGCCATCGCGCATGGGCACATTGAAATCGGCCCGAACAAGGACGCGTTTCCCGTTCAGTTCGCCGAGGTCTTCAAGCTGGGGAATCTTCATCTCAGAAGACGTCATCGCGTTGCTGCACCCATCACCTGAGCGAGATCAACAAGGCGGGAGGAATAGCCCATCTCGTTGTCATACCAGCCATTGATTTTCACGAGGTTGCGGATGGTGCGCGTCATGCCCGAATCGAACGTGACCGAGGCCGCGGTACCCACAATGTCCGACGACACAAGCGGATCTTCGGTGTAGACAAGGACCTTGGACAAAGGGCCTGAAGTCGCTGCGTCTTTGAACGCCGCGTTGACTTCTTCTGCTGTCACGTGCCGCCCGACGTTGCACGTGAACTCGGTGATCGAGCCCGCAGCCACCGGCACCCGCATGGCAATGCCATCAATGTCTCCATCGATGTCTTCCAGCACGAGACCGGTGGTCTTTGCCGCACCCGTGGAAGTGGGGATGATATTCACAGCGGCCGCCCGGGAGCGTCGCAGATCTTTGTGCGGGCCGTCGACAAGATTCTGGGTGCCGGTGTAAGCGTGAATGGTGGTCAACAGGCCCTGCTCCAGACCGAAGTTGTCCTTCAGCACCTTGACCATCGGGGCGAGACAGTTCGTGGTGCACGAGGCGTTCGACACCACCTTGTGCACGTCAGCGTCAAATGCATCGTCATTCACACCCATAACGAAGGTCTTGTCGGCGTCTCCACATGGCGCAGAGATGATCACAAACGGTGCACCTGCATCCAGATGCTGTGCGGCAAGCGCTCGCGTCTTGAACACGCCGGTTGATTCGATCACCACGTCCACCCCCAGGTCACCCCACGGCAGACTGGACGGGTCACGTTGGCTGAGTACCTGCAGCTTGTCGCCATCGACCACAATGCCATCGTCCGCGAGCGTGACGTCCGCATCAATGATTCCGTGCATCGTGTCGTACTTCAGCAGGTGGGCCATGGTGGCCATGTCCCCGAGGTCGTTCACTGCGACGAAGTCGATGTCCGCGCCCTGAGCCTTCGCAGCTCGAAAGAAGTTCCGTCCGATGCGGCCGAAACCGTTGATACCTACTCGTACTGTCATTGCCGTTGCCTCCAGCCAAGGCAACCAGCTCAGAGCCGGCAGACCTCTAGCGGTCGATGTCGCGGTGCGTTGTCTGGGGAGCGTACCCAAGCTGCTCCAGATGATGACGTACCTGTCCAGCAATCCAGACAGAGCGATGTTTCCCGCCAGTGCAACCGAAGGCGAGCGTCAGATAGGACTTGCCTTCCTTTTCGTAGGCCGGCAGGAGGAGGTCAATCATTGCGTACAGCCGTTCCAGGAACTCAGGCGTCACATCCTGGCTCTGCAGATACTCGCCTATGGGCGCATCCCGGCCGGTCATGGGACGCAGCTCCTCAATCCAGTGAGGATTCGGAAGAAAGCGACAATCGATCACCATGTCGACATCGGCCGGAAGCCCGTGCTTGAACCCAAAGCTCTGCACTCGCATCTGCATGCTGGAGTTGCCGGTCTCGCTGCTGAACGCGTCGACGATACGGGTGCGAAGTTCGTGGACATTCAACTCTGTGGTGTCGATGACGAGGTCGGCCTCTGCCTTCACGACGTCAAGGGCCGCGCGCTCTTCTTCAATAGCAGCCTCAAGGTTCTGGGACATGGCCCGTGGGTGCGGCCGGCGGCTTGTTTCGTACCGCTGCACAAGCACAGGAGTACTCGCCTGAAGGAAGATGACACGGACTCGATTGTCCTTGTCGCCGCGAAGCTCCCTCAGTGCGCCAGCAATACGTTCCGAGCCAAAGCCCGCGCCTGCCACCAGAGCCACGCGTTCGTACGCGCCGCCATTGTCTGCCGAAGCAAGTTCTGACACCTTCGGAATCAGGCTCGGCGGCAGGTTGTCGATCACGAACCAGCCAAGGTCTTCGAGGTAGTTGGCGGCCTGAGACCGACCTGCACCTGACTGTCCCGACACGACAACAAACTCCATGCGGTCAACCTAGTCCGCGTGCACGAAGCAACCGCATCCGATTCGACTCAGCCGAGAATCTTCCTGATGAGCAGCGCAGGCAACGACGGCTGAGCGCCACGTGGTCGTGGGTTCGGCGTCCAACGAATCTTTTTCGAAAGTGTTGTCTGAGCAGGGGTTTTGGGGGCGAGATTGTCACACCCCGGTGGCAGTGTGGGGGTATGGAAAGCGGAGTCCTTCACAGCGAAGCGGGCGTGACGAGAGCGGCGGTGCTCGATGCATCGGTTGCGGCCGTTGATGCGGTCGCAGCGGTTGATGCGGCGTTGGATGCGCTTGCGGTGGCGTTGGTTCCTGAGGATGGGCGCGAGGCGATCCGGTGCGTGAAGACAGTGGAGCGGTTGCGCAGGCGCTTCGATGCAGTCGCGGTTGGGCTGCTGTCTCATATTGACGCTGAACTGTTGTTCATCCGCGACGGGCACTCCTCAGCGAAAGCAATGGTGCGTCATCACGGCGAACTGTCCGGCGCCGAAGCCGCCGGGCGGGCCAAGACAGCGAACGTGTGCGCAGACCTGCCTGATATCGCCGACGCATATGCGGCTGGTTCGATTGGGACAGATCAGATGCGCCTGCTCGGACGCGTGCACGCGAACGTGCGGGTGCGCTCGGACATGGCCGAACACCAGGACTGGTTCCTGAACCTCGCGGCGACGCAGGATTACAAGACATTCGAACAACACGTACGACGCTGGGAAACCCTCACCGACGAAGACGGCGCCGAACCGGTTGGTGAGACGTCGCATGAGAACCGGAACGCGCAACTGATTCAGATGTTCGACAACTCCTGGGATTTGAAAGGCCGCTACTCGCCTCTCCAAGGTGCGGCGATGCGCGAGATCCTCGACTTCTACATCCAAGCCGAGTTCGAAACCGACTGGGAAAAAGCAAAAGCCGAACACAGCGACAAAACCTGCACCGATCACCTCGCGCGTACGCCCTCGCAGAGACGAGCAGACGCACTCTGGCAAATCTTCCAGGACGCCGCATCAGCACCCCACGGCGCCGTCCCGCCGGC
>Ga0209831_1000530_pt1 | contig 36810 bp, 34 predicted proteins | sample Maine_Asex4_meta_FD_187451 | JGI IMG/M metagenome (GOLD analysis project Ga0209831, IMG submission 187451) | Marine algal microbial communities from Maine, USA - Maine_Asex4_metaG (SPAdes) (version 2) | ecosystem: Host-associated > Algae > Red algae > Unclassified | place: Maine, USA | collected... | reverse complement strand
TAATCAGTTGTTGATTCCATTGTTTTAGAATCAAAGCCATTAAATATTTTCTATTTAATGAAAAAATACTGATTTTAATATCAACATCCAAAATGTGGATTGCCTAAATTATAACCCGATTGACCTGGAAGCTAATGCCTCAGTAGTAGGATATTCATTATTATTTATATTTTGTTGTGTTTTAATGAATAATTCTCTTAATTCAGATGCTAATTCTTCAGGAGGATTACCTTTAAGACCTATCTTAATCAAATTTTCTGCTTCAATAAAGTATCCAGCAAGTATTGCTAAATTTGCGGCACTTCTAATAAGAACGGTTCTTGTAGGCTCTACATTAGATTTTGAATTAAAATTCTCAAACGCTTTTAATTCAAATTCAAAGGCTTTTTCAAAATATTTCAAAGATAAAGTGGAGTTGTGCTTTTTTGCAATAATTGCTAAATCATTGAACTTCATGGCCTCCCTATGTAATTCTTTTACTGTCATATAATCATATATTGTAGATTTTGGCACTCCAAACTCTACAATACAAACATGAGCATAAAGTCTTTTTATACTTGAGCTTTTAATTTGTTTTACTTTAGCTAAAAGTCTTTTCTCTAAAGTATTTGATATTGTTTCTCTTAAAATTCCAGAAATTTCCAATCTTTCTTTTTGTTGAAAAATTCCAAAGTCGTCCTCATCTCCTAACCAATAATCAAAACCAGTTCCTTTACTAGAGCGCTCCAAGCATCTACTTTTCGATTCTGTTTCTGCCAATTTAATAGCTATTGCAGTAGCAGCATATTCAGTAGCCTCTTGAAGATCATTCCAATTTCTTTTAATTTGATTATCTACATTAACACTCCAACACAAATTAATAACTTTATTACCACCCATAGTTACTAACTTCATTTCTACTCCAGATTTATGGTTTTGGTTATCTAAACATACAACACAAGCCTGAAACAAAAAATTGGCATATTCCTGCGTAAGCCCCATAATTCCCTTGTTATGAGTATCTAAATCAAGTTTCATTATTAAATTCTACACAATATAAACTTTTTATTAAAAAAATTTAAATTAATATCTTCTCTAAGTCTTCTGCTTTTGCTTTTTAGCTGCTGGAAACAATACATTATTCAAAATTAAACGATAACCCGGCGAGTTTGGATGAAGGTTTAAATCTGTAGGTGGATCTTTGACAAAGTGTCTGTAATCTTCCGGGTCGTGGCCACCATAAAAAGTCCAGGTGCCATAACCAAATTCACCGTGAATATAACGCGCCTCTTTCAAGCCTTTGTTTTCACCTAATATGAGCACATCTTTTTTTACCAAACTTTTTTTGAAAGCCGTAGTTTGTCCCATAAAACCTTTAACTACTCTTTGATGGTTTTGAGTTAACATGGTTGGTACCGGATCCCATTTTGCACTAAATTCAAACAACGTAAACTGATCCATTACTTGCGAAACTTTCCCTCTGGATTTAGTTACATCAACATTACCGTGTTCATATTCCATTGGGTTTTTTACTATTTTAAAATCTTTGAAAGCAAAAGTTTTACTAAAATCTAAATGCTCTTGCGCGTGAGCATCGGGGCCGTCGCCGTCAAACATACGGTCGCAAATATCAATTCCTTCGGCAGCCAATGCAATATCATAAGTATCGGTAGCTGAACACATAGCAAACATAAAGCCACCTCCTACTACATAATCTCTAATTTTATGAGCAACCGCCAATTTCATTTGAGAAACTTTGCTAAAATTATATTTAGCAGCTCTTGCTTCTTCTTCTTTCTGTCTGTCTTTATACCAGGCTTCATTACGGTAACTGGCGTAAAACTTACCATATTGCCCCGTAAAATCTTCGTGATGCAGGTGCAACCAATCGTATTTGGGAAGCTCATCTTCTAACAACTCTTCGTCATAAACTATTTCAAAAGGTATTTCTGCGTAGGTTAATACTAAGGTTACCGCATCATCCCAGGGTTGTTTACCTTTTGGGCTGTATACAGCAACTTTTGGTGCTTTTTCTAACTTTACCAAATCCATATTTTCTTCCGGATTGGCTATTTCTAACAAAACTTTATTGTAGCTGGCATCGGGCAACACTTCGTAGCTAACACCTCTAATTTTCATTTCATTTTCTAAACTTTTGGCATAACTAAAACTAAAGCTACCACCTCTAAAATTTAGCAACCAATCAACTTCACCACCACTTTCCAAAACCCAAAAAGCAACACCATAAGCTTTTAAATGGTTGGCTTGGTTATCATCCATTGGTATTAATAAATAAGCGGCATTACAAAAACTTATACTTAAAAAACTTACTATAAAATAAAGCAGCAATTTTTTCATAAAAATATTCATTATATAAAGCATAAACGCAGAAAACAAAAATTAGTTTAATACACACTACAAATATAGCCTACAATAACAAAGTTTAAGCCTTTTAGTAGTATAAAAGATGTTCAATTACGATAAAATGTTACAAATATTGAGAAGTTAAGTAATAAGGTTACTCAGGGAAAATTCAGATCTTAAAATATTCTATATTTTTTTGAATAGGATTTTATTTTTTGAGTTGTTTAAACTTAAAGCGTAAAGATTTTTATTTTTAATTATTTCAGATTCTAAATTTTGTAAGATCTTTTATTAACTAAATTGTCAAATTCATTTTTGAAATTTTCTATACAGAATATTTCCATTAAATCAAAGAGAGCTGCTTGGTGGTTTCAACAAAGGCTGGCATTTGTGGTAAAAAGAAAAAAACAGACTCTAAATCTTCGTAAGATTCTTTTAATTCATCAATCGAATTTTTAAAATCTTTTATTTCGTCTTTCGTAATTCCTTTTTGCTTTAGTTTACTATTCATTATAACATATTGGCGAATAAGTGAGCTTTGTAAGTCTTTAGCAGAAGAAATTAAACCATTTAAAAGCATCAAACAATTATCATTTAAATCTGTAAACCAGGTAAGTGCTTCTATTTTATAGTTGATGCTATAAATCTTTTGAGTTTTTTCATTTAGGTTTTTCTTAAAATCAAGAATAGAATTTAGCAACAAATTGTTAACCTTATTTTCATTCATGTAAGAAGATCTTTTTTCTTCATAAGAGATATATCTTATATATTTTAGAGTTTCTTCAATTTTTAATGATGATGCATTTTTCATATTATATTAATTTTTTAAAAATTTGAATATCATGAAATCATAGGACTTAAAGTAAAACTAAAAAACTATTTAAGAACGAATCTACAAATGATATAATCCAAATCAAAACTTTACATCAATTCTAAAAATCTATTTTATCATAGTCTGCAACATACTTTGCACTTGGCTTGGAGTTGGGTTAATCGCTAAAATTTCGCCTTTAGCATTTAACAAAAAGTAGCCTGGTAATCGATTAATTCCATAAATGAAGGCATAATTAGAATCCCAGCCTTTTTTATCAATGGTATTGTTGGTGTAAGTTAGTTTGTCAGCTTTTATGGCTTTTTTCCAATCACTTTTCTTTTCATCTAAACTTACAGCAAAAATTTCAAAACCTTTAGCATTGGTAAATTTTGTTTTTTTGTAATTTTTATAGAGACTTAGCCATTGAGGGTTACTTTTGCGACAAGGTAAGCACCAGCTGGCCCAAAATTCCACCAAAACAATTTTACCTTTTAGCTTGTATAGTTTCTTTTTACCACCTTTACCTTTTAATGTAATATTGGGTGCAATATCGCCCACACTTAGCATTACATTTTTAAGTGGTAATGGTTTAACTGCCTTGTTTTTATTTAAATTTGATGCAACAGAAGTATTTACTGCAACAAAAAGCAGTAACACAAATATTGAAAATGTGCTGATAGTTTTCATTACATTAAATTCTTATAATATTAGCTCCTAAAGCATTTAAACGTTCATCTATTTGCTGGTAGCCTCTATCAATTTGATAAATATTACTTATAGTGCTTGTACCCTCGGCACTCATTGCTGCTATTAGTAAAGCAACGCCCGCTCTAATGTCGGGTGAGCTCATAGAAATAGCTCTTAATTTATTTTTTCTACCTAAACCAATTACGGTAGCTCTATGCGGATCGCATAAAATAATTTGTGCGCCCATATCAATCAACTTATCTACAAAAAACAAACGGCTTTCAAACATTTTTTGATGTACTAATAAACTACCTGCTGCTTGTATGGCAGTAACCAAAATAATGCTAATTAAATCTGGTGTAAAACCAGGCCAGGGCGCATCGTAAATGGTTAATATAGAACCATCAATGCCTGTTTGTATTTTATAAAGCTCTTGCGCTGGTATATGAATATCATCATTATTGATGTTTAATTGAATGCCTAATTTTTTGAAGGTTGTAATTATATTACCAAGGTTAGCTATGCCTGCATTTTTTATGGTTAAGTCAGATTGGGTCATTGCTGCTAAACCAATAAAACTGCCAATTTCAATCATATCTGCTAAACACCGATGTTCACAGCCGTGTAATTCATTTACGCCCGTAATGGTTAGTTTGTTAGAGCCAATTCCGTCAATTTTAGCTCCCATTGATACCAACATTTTACATAACTGCTGTAAATAAGGTTCGCAAGCTGCATTGTAAATTATGGTTGTACCTTCGGCCAATGCTGCGGCCATTACAATGTTTGCAGTTCCGGTAACCGAGGGTTCATCTAAATGCATGTATTTACCTTGCAGTTGACTGGCATCTACCTGATAAATTTCGCTTTTAGTATTGTAGTTGAATTTTGCGCCTAATTCTACAAAACCTTGAAAGTGTGTGTCCATTTTTCGGCGACCAATTTTATCGCCACCAGGTTTCGGAATTAAGGCTTTTTTGCAGCGTGCCAGTAAAGGCCCCATTATCATTACTGATCCTCTAATTTTTTTAGCTAAGTTTTGATATTCTTCAGAAGCCATTACTTCTACATCAATATCTTTGGCTTCAAAAGTGTAGGTGTGCTCATTTACTTTTTCAATTTTACTGCCTAATAAGGCTAAAATTTCAATTAAACGCCGAACATCTAAAATGTTAGGTAAATTTGCAATTGTAACTTTTTGGGCAGTAACTAAAGTAGCACAAACTATTTGCAAGGCTTCATTTTTTGCGCCTTGTGGGGTTATATTGCCTTTTAGCTTATGTCCCCCTTCAATTTTAAAAACTTGGTTATCCATTAAAATAAACCTGTATTAGCGATAGGTCTTTCTTTTATTGTTGTTATTATTATTGCTTCTATTGTTTGAATATTTACCGTTGAAGCTTCTTTTTTTAGACCCACCATTATTACCACTTGTTCGATAGTTATTATTACTGCCTTTATAGTTATTCGAAGTTTTAAATTTACGACGAGGGCTGTTTTTGGTTAATCCATCTAAGCTTACATCTGCAGGTATTTCCAATATACCATTACTTAAAGTTCTTAAATCTTCACGCACAACTTCATTACTTACATTTTCGCCACTCCAATTTTTATAAACCATTTTCATGTATGAAGCAATAATTAAAGCATACTCTTCTTGCTTAGCTCTATCGGTTTGCACTTTAGCTGCCTCAACCATTGTTTCTACATTTTTGCCATAATGTCTAAACCGTATTTTATTTACCGGGTATTCAACTTTTTGGTAGTTTTGTTCAACTGGTACAAACTCTAAACCTTCGGGCATTTTTATATCTAACTTATCTTCTGCTATAAAGTTTAAATGATGCCAAAGTTTTGCTTTTTGTTCTTCAAAATTTCTAGCCTGTGGTGATAATTGGTTCATTAGTTTTACCAAACCCTCAGCTACTTGTTGCCTTTCGTCTGTATTTTCAATTGTGGCGGCATGAACTATCAATTTCTGTAAATTCCTGCCGTATTCTCTAAATTTTATATTAGAGTTATCAGTATTATATTCCATTAAATATTAAATGAGATTAAAATAATTTTTTGGGGTAAAATATATTTTGAAATGTGTTTATTATGCAAAGATAGGTTTTTACACTAACACTTTCAAATAACAATATTTTAACGTATTTGCTTTCAACATTGTTGTTTTTTTTAGTTAATATTTATTATAGATCAATTGTTCCATAGTTTTCGCTAATCATTTGGTTGTGGCAGTTTATTAATTTTGCAGGGTATTTTTTTATAATGTTATAATCGTGCGTTGCAACTATCATAGCGGTTTGGGTTTGTTTACTTATATAATGTAAAAGCTGCATTATTTCGTTTGATGTTTCCGGATCTAAGTTGCCAGTAGGTTCATCGGCTAATAATAAAGCTGGTTTGTTTAAAAGTGCCCGTGCAATAACAACCCGCTGTTGCTCGCCACCCGAAAGTTCGTGCGGCATTCTAAAACCTTTTGTTTTAATACCAACCATTGATAGTGTTGTTTCTGCTCTTCTTTTTATTTCGTCTTCATTTTTCCAGCCAATAGCTCTTAAAGTAAAGTATAAATTTTCGTTTACGGTTCTATCAGTTAGCAATTGAAAATCTTGAAAAACAATACCGAGTTTTCTTCTTAAAAAAGGAATTTTTTTCCAATTTAGCTTATTTAAATCAAAGCCTACCACTTTACCAAAACCATCTGCCAAAGGTAATTCTCCATATAAAGCTTTAAGTAAACTGCTTTTCCCACTTCCTGTTTTGCCTATTAAATAAGCAAATTCACCTTGTTGCATATTTAAAGTAATTTTAGTTAACACTAAAGTATTTCCTTGATAGATTATCGCATTTCTAAGTTGTATAATTCTGTTATCTTCCATTAATTACAATACAAAAATAAAGCTATTGCAGATAATATGATATTTAATTGGTAATATGTAATAATAAAAACTATTTTTGCAATTACAAATGTCGAATTTAACAGGTTCTAACATAGAAAAAGATACAATTTTTGAAGAAGAGTTTCTACCACACATTGACTCGCTCTACAACTTTGCTTATCACTTAACTTACAACGAAGAAGACGCTAACGATTTAGTACAAGAAACCTTTTTAAAGGGTTATCGTTTTATTAGTTCTTACGAAAAGGGAACTAATGCTAAGGCTTGGTTGTTTAAGATATTGAAAAATGCTTTTATTAACGAATACCGAAAAAAATCGAAAAGACCCAAACAGGTAGATTTTGAAGATATTGTAAGTTACCACGATAAAGATGATGCGTCTTACATAGGCGCAGTTGATTTGAGGTTGGATATTTACCAAGATATGTTAGGCGATGAGGTTACTATTGCTTTAAACAATTTGCCAGTTGATTTTAAAACGGTTGTGTTGCTTTGCGATATTGAAGGTTTTACTTACGAAGAAATATCAAAAATAGTAGACATACCAATTGGAACAGTTAGAAGCAGATTACACAGAGCCAGAAATATGCTAAAAGATAAACTAAAAGAATATGCACAAAATTTAGGTTTTAAAGAAAATAGATAAATAAATGGGACAAGAAAATTTGCACAATCCAGCAAACTCACCAGAATTTTTAGAACAAGTACAATTAGCTATTGATGGAGCCCTAAGGCCCGATGAACAAACTGCTTTTTTTAGAAAGATAAATCAAGATCCCCGCTGCTTAGAAACTTATTACAGCGAAAGAAAATTTAAAGCTTTTATAAGACAAAAAATTAACAAAAAATGCTGTAAAAAAGATGCATTAATTGAACGAATTAAAAACCACCTTGATGATAACAACCGCTCTATTCAGTAGCCTTATTTAGCTATACCATTTTAAATAATAAATGATAAGTGGGCAAAAACATAAACTTCAAAAAATTAGCCCGTGAAATTTCTGTTGTTGAAAACGAATTACCTGGCTATTTTCAGATTCTCACTAATTTAAACTTTGAAAAAAAAACACCCGTTATAGGTATTACTGGGCCGCCTGGTTCAGGTAAAAGCACTTTATTAAATGCATTAGTTAAACAACTAATAAAAACAGACAAATTTAATATAGCCATCATTGCAGTTGATCCATCCTCTCCATTTAATTACGGTTCAATATTAGGAGATAGAATAAGGATGCAGGGAATTTTTAACCAACCAAATATTTTTATAAGAAGTGTGGCCAGCAGAGGTTCGTTAGGCGGCCTCTCTACAAAAATTATTGAAATAACAGATGTTGTTAAAGATAAAAGTTTTGATTATATTTTTGTAGAAACAGTTGGCGTTGGACAAAGTGAAGTAGAAATAGCAGGCCTGGCAGATATTACCGTAGTTACTTTAACACCAAATACAGGTGATGACATACAAATGATAAAAGCTGGTATATTAGAAATTGCCGATATTTTTGCTTTAAACAAAGCAGATTTACAGGGTAGTGAAACTTTATTTAGTTTTTTACGAAAAATAATACATCAAAATTATACAAAAGAAAAAGCTCCAGCCTTGGTTAAAACTATTGCTTCGAAAGATGGTGGTATTGATAAATTGTTAAAAGCCATTAACCTAAAGTGTAAAACTAACGAACTTAACCATAACAAAAAGGCAACTTTAATGGCTGAAAAAACTATTAAATTATTGCAAAGCAAGTACACAAGGCACATTAGCAAGTCAAAATTAGTTAAACATTTACAAAACGAACTTAAAAAAAACAATTTTCAGTTATACAAATTTGTTCAACAGTTTAACTAAAAATATGTAATCTAGTGTTTAAAACATTCAATAAAAAAAAACGTACTTTTGACAATGCGAATAAATATTTGCCTGATTCAAGCATAATTAAATGATTGATATAAAAAAGTGTACAGATCAAGAGTTAATAGATTATATTTTGAAAAGCGGTGATACTAACCATTTCGGTGAATTGTATGATCGGTATAGCAACAAAGTATATAGAAAATGTTATGCAATGGTTCAAAGTGAAGCTGATGCAGAAGATTTGACACAATCAATTTTGATAAAAACAATGCTTAATTTAAGTAAGTTTAAAGGCAAATCTAGTTTTTCTACCTGGTTGTATCGTATTACTTACAATGCATGTTTAGATCATTTCAGGCTCAAAAAAAAGACTCGGAAAATTTTTACAGATGAAGTAAATGTAGAAATAAAAGATGTAGAACAAGAAGATGGAATTGAAGAAAAGCAAAATCTTGAAATAGAGTTAGCTCGATTGCGTGAAATTTTTAAAGAATTAGTTGATACCGATAGAATCTTACTTATAATGAAATACCAAGACAAGTTAACAGTACCAGAAATTTCTGAACAATTAGACATTTCTGTAAGTGCAGTTAAAATGCGCCTACACAGAGCAAGAAAAAGAGTTTTAACCACCTATAAGCAAAAATACTAAAATAAGTTACCAATAGGTTTTTAACAGTCTACAAAATATAGCTACTTTGAAAAACTAATATTATATTATGAATTTAGATGAGATATATGAAGACAAAAAAATTGATAAGCAAGCAAAAGGTTCATTATTAAAACTTATTTATACAATGCAGTTATTCGGTAGTATATTTGAGCTTTATACTGTAAGTGCATTAGCAACAGGTCATAAAATCTTATCAACCATAGAAAAAAATAATAAAAAAAATAAAATATGAATAGAATAATAAATTTTTTAATAGTCATATTAATATTGGCTATTATTACCATAGGTTTTTATTTCAACAACCAACAAGCTGTACAATACTTTATTACCAGTAAAGAATTTTCAATGTCATTAGGTTATTTAACTGCCATTTTTGCTTTAATAGGCTTTCTATTGGGTTCTATAATTGGCATAAATTTGGCTTTGAAAGGGCGTAAAGCAAAATCAGAAAATGAAAAAAAAGTATACGATTTAGAACGTCAACTTGAAGGCATGAGAATGAGTTTAGAAACTTTAAGCAATACTTTGTTAAAAACTCCAAATCCAGCTAACGAAAAGGCAATTGATATTATAGAAGGTACGTTAGAAGATATTAAGTAAATAATAAAAAATAGATATTAAAAAAAATGGAGCAAGAGCAACAAACTGATAACTTTGATTCAACTCCCCCAAAAAATAGTTTATTCGCATTTTTTGATGCAATAAAAATAAAACATATAGCTTTATTTTTATTGTGCATGCTTTTTTTAAGTATCCTTATAGGAGGCGGTGATCGTCAACGACCTGCAAAACAATTAGCCATTAAAGGCAAAAAATGCAAACCTGCTAAAAATAACAATTTTACAAATGCAAAAAATGAAGTTAGCAATTCAATAGAAAATTTTTCTGCTAAAAGTAAAAATAATATTAGCAAAATTGGTAATGATAAAAAATGCAAAACAGATAAAGCTACTGAAAATGCAAATGCAACTTTAAAGCAAAGCCAAAAAAAAGCTGAACAAAATTTTGAAGATACCCCTAAAACTATTGAAGAGAATAAAGACAATACTGTAGATGTATTAAAAAGCAAAAAACAAAAATTGAAAAATGCCAACAAAACGGAAGCAAATGCTGCATACGGTAAAATAAAATCACCATCTAAATTTGAGGCTAATAATAATGGTTTGGCCAAAGGATTAAGAAATATAGAAGAAAATGTAAAGGATGAGAAACAAGTAGCTAAAGAATCTTCGCTTCAAGAAAAACCAGGTACTTCACTTGGCTTTACACAAAGCTCAAACACCAAATCAATAGAAAATGAAATTGATTTACTAAAAGAAGAGCTAAGCCAATTAAAAAATAGAATTAACCAACTAAGCCAATCATCTAACAATCAAAACAATAACAATTCATCAAATAACGATGAAGATTTTATTAATCAAAGAATAGAATTTTGGCAAACCATAAAAGAAAATGCTCAAAATCAATAGACAAAAAACGATAAAATGAAAGATAAATTGAAGTATATAAAAGTAGATTCGTTTAAAAACCTGCCAATAATAAAGCTTGCTACTGTTCAAGATTTTATGAATTTGTTAGAAGAGTTTAAACCTAAACATTTGTTTAGCAAAGTAGAAAAACAAAGCGAAAATGAACAGGCACAAGAAAAAACCGATTTTTTGAGCAGAACCAAAGGTTTAATTAATTCAGTTGCAGGCAGTAGTACCAATAGCGAATTTTATTTTGTTGCAGAAAATACTGTATATGCAGTTGACGGCAAAGGTTACAACAATTTAGAAGACTGTGAAAAAGGAGCAGCCGCCAATTTCGAAAACGGAGAAGATTACTATGCTTCTGTTGATGGTGGTTACAATAATTTTGAAGAGTACCAGCAAAGCCTTAGCGATGGTTTTAAAACCAAAGAAGAATTTGAAAAAGCCAAAAATACAGGCTTTATTGGTGGTGTAGCTAAGTTAAACGCAGCCAAAATGAGCGGCGAATTAAAAGATGCCTACTACAGCAAAATTAAAAGCATTAAAAAAGATGGCGATTTGTACCGATACGCTAAAGATAGTGGCTACGAAAGCTTTATAGAATTTAAAGACGCCATTTATGCCGGTTACGTAGGTAAAGATGCTACCGAATTTCGTAGCGCAAAAAAGAGCGGCTTTGGCACCGCCGAAGCTTACCAAGCAGCACAAAAAGGTAGCTTTGAAGATCCTGCTAAATTTGTAGAAGCACAAGCATTAGGCATAGACAGCAAAGTAGTATTTGACCGTTACAAAACTTTAGATACTATTAAAATAGAAAACAGCTATGGCTTTTTAGATCAAGCTAATGTGTACGATTTATTAAAAAACTTAGACAGCGGTAAACTAATCTCCTTTGGTAAAATTTCCGAACGTTTAAAAGAATCGCAAACCACCGTTAAACCAAGCTTGCCAAACAACACAAAAGATTGGTTAAACGTAAAAATATCTAAATTGATGAAAATGAACACCACCCCCGAATGGTACACCACATCATTTAAAACTGACGAAGAGTTAAAAGCCTTTATTATAAATGATGAACACATTCAAAAGTTAGGAGAATACGACCAGAACAGCGATGTTTTTATTCGTAGCTAAAATTGATATTTAACTTACAATATAGTGGCGACATCCTTATAAAGATGTCGCTTTTTTTTTGTTGAACACATCCACTAAAAACACCTTTCAGCAAAACATTTTTTTTTGAAGCGAAACCAATAACTCGTAATAAACCTTGTACCCGTCTTCCACTCCAAATCCTCGCTTCGCAAGCTACGCTGTGGGTTTTCCATTACAGCCGGGGCTATTTCAAAAACTTTAATGCCCCGTAAAAGCCTTTTTATCCACTTTTATGTAAACTTTGTAAATCATAACTCATAATTTATACTCAAACTCCTATCTTTGCCAACTTAAATATTTATCATAATTAAATAATGAAAATATCATACAACTGGCTAAAAAATTATATCGATTTTGACCTTGAGTTAGACAAGCTTTGCGAAATACTAACCGATATTGGCTTAGAAGTAGAAGGCACACAACAATGGCAAAGCCTGCCAGGCGGTTTACAAGGCTTAATAGTAGGCGAAGTACTTACTGCCGAAAAACACCCAAATGCGGATAAGCTTAAAATTACAACCGTAAATATTGGCCAGGCAGAAGCCTTGCCCATTGTATGTGGCGCACCAAATGTTGCTGCTGGTCAAAAAGTAATAGTGGCTACCGTTGGGGCAATATTATATCCAACAGCAGGCGATCCATTTCAAATAAAAAAAGCAAAAATACGGGGCGAAGCTTCCCAAGGAATGATTTGCGCAGAAGATGAAATTGGCCTCGGCACTTCGCACGATGGAATAATTGTACTAAACCCAGAAACCAAAGCAGGTACACCAGCCAGTAATATTTTTGAAGTAGAAAACGATTACATTATCGAAATTGGATTAACGCCCAACCGCTCTGATGCCTTTTCGCACATTGGCGTAGCTAAAGATTTGAAAGCAGCACTTCAAATAAATCATAATTTTAGCGATGAAGTTTCAATGCCCGATGTTAGTAATTTTCCAACAAAAGATGCAGCAGCCCCAATTTCGGTAAGTATAGTAAATAATGAAAAATGCCATCGCTATAGCGGTTTGTATATCGAAAATGTAACTATAAAAGAATCACCAATTTGGTTAAAAAATAAGTTACAAGCAGTAGGCGTTCGACCAATAAATAATGTAGTAGATATTACCAACTTTATTTTACACGAAATTGGTCAGCCACTACATGCTTTTGATGCCGACAAAATTACAGGCAATCAAATTATAGTAAAAACCTTACCAGCCGATACACCATTTTTAGCATTAGATGAAAAAGAATATAAACTTATCGGTGATGATTTAATGATTTGCAATGCCGAAGAAGGCATGTGTATTGCAGGTGTTTTTGGAGGTTTAAAATCGGGCGTAACTGATACTACTAAAAACATATTTTTAGAAAGTGCTTGTTTTGAGCCGATCAATACACGCAAAACTTCTTTTAAACATTTGCTACGTACCGATGCTGCGCAACGTTTCGAAAAAGGGGTTGATCCTAACATATCGGTTTATGCTTTAAAACGAGCCGCTTTGTTAATGCAAGAGTTAGCTGATGCTAAAATTAATACAGCAGTTGTTGATGTTTATCCGCAAACCATCTTACCAAAAAAAATAAAGGTAAACTGCAATAACGTAAGGCGTTTAATTGGCGATGAAATAAGTAATAACGAAATGATAGCCATATTAGAAGCACTAGAAATGACGGTGGAAACCACAGCAGAAAATGAAATTGAAGTGCAAGTGCCCACCAACAAGTACGATGTGTTGCGCGAAACCGATATAGTAGAAGAAGTTTTAAGAATTTACGGTTTCAATAAAGTACCAATACCTGGCAAAATAAGTGCGGCATTAAATTATAACAAAGTGCCTACCAAACATCAACTACAAAACAAAATAGCTAACTTTTTAGTAGCCAACGGCTTGGTAGAGGCGATGAACTTATCTATATCAAACGCAAAATATTATGAGCAACATTTGCTAACGGATAAAAAAGTAGTGGCTTTGCTTAATAACCTAAACGCCAATTTAGATGTAATGCGAGCCACAATGTTGTTTTCGGGCTTAGAAAATATTAAACATAACCTTAACCGCCAAAACAACAATATTAGTTTGTTTGAGTTTGGTAAAACATATTGGCAAACCGATGAACTTTATCACGAAACTGAAAACCTGAGTTTGTTTTTAACAGGCAAAACTGCCAACGAAAATTGGAAGGCAAAAGCAGATGATCAAAATTTTTATCATTTAAAAGCCTTAGTAAATCAGGTTTTTAATACGATGAGTATTAATGATTACAAAGTAGAAGAAATAGAAACCAATGCTTTAGCCTGTAACCTATCTTACCAAAAAAACAATAAAGCATTAGCAACATTTGGTTTGGTAGACGGTAAAATTTCAAAAGCTTTTGATGTAAAACAGCCCGTTTATTATGCCAATTTAAACTGGTCGGCATTAGTAAAATTAAGCCAAAAGGCAACTGTTACTTTTGCTGAAATACCCAAATACCCAAAAGTAAGAAGGGATTTGGCGATGTTATTAGATGAAAATGTACACTTTTCTGAAATTAAAAACATTAGTAATAAAACCGTAAAAAATATTTTAAAAGAAATAGATTTATTTGATATTTACAAGGGCGATAAAATAGAAAATGGCAAAAAATCGTATGCGGTAAGTTTTCATTTTCAAGATGATAAAAAGACTTTGACTGATAAAGAAGTGGATAAAGCTATGAGCAAATTAATTAAAAATTTTACAGAGGAGTTGGGCGCAATATTGAGATAGTTTTATGATATTAATTCAATTAAATATCTGCTAATGGATGAAAGTGTTCAAAAATTAGATCTTATTATTCACAAAATAAATGATGTGATGGCAAGCTACATTAAGCTTGAGGAAAACTATGGAAAATTGCTAATAGAAAACAAAACTTTAAAGCAAGAAAATACTTTGCAAAAAGAAGAACTGATAAGTTTAAATAATAAGCTAAAAGATTTTAACTTAGCGCATAAAATAAATTCGAACAAAAACGATAATGCAGCTTTGAAAATGAGAATAGACGAATTTGTAAAAGAAATTGATAAATGTATGGCAATGCTTAATCATTAACCAACGTGGATGAAAAAATAGAAAACATTAGCGTAATTGTTGCCGATAGGCCTTATCGGTTAAAGGTGAAAAATAGTGAAGTAGCTACAGTTAAAAAGGCAGCAGAAATGATTAAAAATAAAATGTTAGAACTGCAAAAGCAATACGAAGTGAAAGATAAACAAGATTATTTGGCAATGAGTGCACTAACTTTTGCGGTTGATGCTATAAATAACACTCCAAAACAAAACAATACTAAGCAGCGTAACCTTAATATTAAGTTAGATAAGTTAGATGACATCTTATCACAATTTTTACAGAGCACATAAAGTATCTCTTTCTTTTTCAAATTTTATAAATCTTAATTTTGAAGTTTGTATTTAAAAATTTTAAATATAAATTAAGAAATGGAATACATAATAGCAGCAGTAGTTGGTGTAGTGGGCTTATTGGCTGGCTACTTTGGCAATCAACAAGTGGTACAAAAAAAGGCTAACTCATTATTAAATGATGCCAACAATAAAGTAGGAGAAATAATTGAAAATGCTAAAAAAGAAGGCGAGCAAATTAAGAAAGACAGAATTATACAAGCCAAAGAAAAATTTCTTCAGTTAAAGCAACAGCATAATGATGAGTTTGGCAAACGCCGCAAACGTTTAGAAGATAACGAAAGAGAACTTAAAAAACGCCAGGCCGATGTTAAAAACGAAAGCCGAACGGCCCGCCAAAAAGAAGAAGAAGTAAAGCGCATTAAAAATAACTTAGAGGAACAGTTAGATTTAGTAACAAACAAAAAAGAACAATTAGAAGAAAAAATTGGTGAACAAGTTATTAAGTTAGAAAAAATTGCCAACTTAACTGGCGATGAAGCTAAAGCACAACTTATTGAATCAATGAAAGAAAAGGCTCGCAACGAAGCGCTTTCGCACATTAAAGATATTTCTGACGATGCAAAGGTAAAAGCCAACAAAGAAGCTAAAAAAATAATTATACAAACCATACAACGCACCGCAGCAGAACAGACTATTGAAAATACTGTCGCAGTTTTTAATTTAGATTCTGACGATCAGAAAGGACAAATAATTGGTAGAGAAGGTAGAAATATAAGAGCATTAGAATCTGCTACAGGTTGTGAAATTGTAGTAGATGATACACCGGAAGCCATTATTATTTCTGGTTACGACCCTGTACGCAGAGAAGTTTGCCGTTTATCTTTACAGCGTTTGGTGGCCGATGGCCGTATTCACCCAGCCCGTATTGAAGAAATAGTTAAAAAAACCTCAAAACAGATAGAAGAACAAATTTTAGAAATTGGCGAACGTACTGTAATTGAATTAGGTATTACTGGTATGCACAATGCCTTAATTAGAACGGTAGGCCGAATGCGCTTTAGAAGTTCTTATGGACAAAACTTGTTACAACACTCAAAAGAAGTAGCCAACCTTTGCGCTACTATGGCTGCCGAATTAGGTATTGATCCCAAAATGGCGAAACGAGCCGGCTTACTACACGATATTGGTAAAGTGCCGGAAGAAGAATCAGAATTATCGCACGCATTATTAGGTGCTAAATGGGCTCAAAAATATAAAGAACACCCAGCTATTGTAAATGCAATTGGTGCGCATCACGATGAAATGGAAATGAAGTACCTCATAAGTCCAATTATACAGGCTTGCGATGCTATAAGTGGTTCACGCCCGGGAGCACGACGCGAAATTTTAGAAAGTTACTTAAAACGTATTAAGCAATTAGAATCGTTAGCAATGGATTACAAAGGCGTAAACAAAGCCTACGCCATACAAGCAGGTAGAGAGTTACGTGTTTTAGTTGAAGCAGAGCGTGTAACAGATAAAAAAGCCGAAGATTTATCTTTTGATATTTCTCAAAAAATAATGGAGGAAATGATTTATCCGGGGCAAATTAAAGTTACGGTTATTCGCGAGACGCGGGCGGTTAATTATGCTAAGTAGGGGTTAGTATCTTATTGCTTAGCAATTATTATTCCTGTTTAATGCTAGTAGAAAAATTTCTAAGTAAAATTTATTGGCTATTAAAAGCTTGCGGAGCGGCCAAAATTTGGCTATTAAATTATAGTTGTTTTGTTTGAAAAGATTAATAAGTTATAAAACCAATAAATTGATGAAAGTTGTTTTGTTTATCAATACTTATTTGGTGAAAGTAAACTTACCTTAAATAAACTCTCATACATTAAGTGTTTGACATCTATGCATTTATAGATTTTGTATTGAATAGTAGAGCAGATTATTTAGTTACTGATACCTTTGCTCCTTTATATTTCACAAACTTAAAAACAGCCCCAAATTTTTTACTTATTTTTACAAAATGAAATTGAATCATCTGTACATTGCTTTTTTTATGGCAAGTATATTAATTACCGCCTGTCAAAGCACCGATACCTCAAACAACTTAAACAATAAAAAAAAATTCTTCCGCTATAATCAGTCGTCGGGCATTACCAGCTTAGATCCTGCCTTTGCAAAAGACCAGGCTACTATATGGGCTACCACCCAACTTTTTGATGGTTTGGTACAGTTAGACGAAAATTTAAACGTAAAACCCGCCATTGCCAAAAGCTGGACAATTAGCGATGATGGCTTAACCTACACCTTCACTTTAATTGAAAATGTTCAATTTCATAATCACGAGCAGTTTAAAAATGGTAAGGGCAGGCCAGTTACCGCAGCCGATTTTGTATACAGTTTTAGTCGCATTTTAGATGATGCTGTAGCTTCGCCAGGCCGCTGGATTTTTAGTGATCGATTAGATGAAACCGAACCTTTTAAAGCCATCAACACAAACACCTTTCAGCTAAAATTAAACAAAGCGTTTAGGCCAATATTGGGCATCTTAACTATGCCTTATTGTTATGTTGTACCAAAAGAAATAGTAGAACATTTTGGCAAAAAATTTAGAACAAACCCAGTTGGTAGCGGGCCATTTACATTTAAAATTTGGAAAGAAAACGAAGTATTAGTATTAGAAAAAAACAACAATTATTACGAAAGCGGCAAACCTTATATTGATGGAGTGCGCGTTTCATTTTTCGATACCAAAAAAACAGAATACTTAAAGTTTAAAGATGGAGAGTTAGATTTCATTTCGGGTATTGATGCAACTTTTAAAGATGAAATGTTAACCAAAACAGGTGAACTTTTACCCGAACTAAACACTCAGTTTAACTTATACAAAGCTCCATTTTTAAATAGTGAATATGTAGCTTTTAATGTAGAGAACGATCATCCCATCATAAAAAATAAAAAAATACGCCAAGCTATAAACTATGGTTTTGATAGAGAAAAAATGATGCAATATTTGCGCAACAATATTGGTCGCCCAGCAACAGCAGGTTTTATTCCGCCTGGTCTGCCCTCTTTTAATACCGAAGCAGTAAAAGGTTATTCTTATAATATTGAAAAAGCTAAACAGTTGTTAAAAGAAGCTGGCTACCCAAATGGAGAAGGCTTGCCCAAAATTACTTTAGCTACTAATGCCGCCTATCAAGATTTGGGCACTTACCTTACCAAACAATTAGCAGAAATTGGTTTAAAGGTGGATATGGAAATTAACCAATCTTCATTTTTAAGACAAATGATGGTAAAGGGCGAAGTTGATTTTTTTAGAGGTTCGTGGATTGCAGATTACCCCGATGGCGAAAACTTTTTAACCGTTTTTTATGGCGGCAACCCTGCCCCGCCCAATTATACACGTTTCAAAAATGCACAATATGATCAATTATATCAACAAGCATTAACTACAAATAATAATGAAGAACGCTTTTCACTTTACCATAAAATGGAAAATATTTTAATAGAAGAAGCACCAGTTGTACCTTTGTTTTATGATGAACTAACTTTATTTACTCAAAAACGGGTTTCAAATTATAAGCCCAACGCACAAAATTTATTGATGTTGAAGCATTTAAAATTAGACTAAAAACAATAAAAAAAAGAAATTTAATTTAACAGCTTAAAACATCTTAATCTATGATAGAAAACAAAAATAAAATTAAAAAACCCAGACTACATGCCCGCAATAAAAATCGTGAAAAATATGATTTAGAGGCATTAATAACTTCAAATCCTGATTTAAAAAAATATGTCGTTCCAAATAAATACGGAGTTGATTCTATTGATTTTTCTGATGCAGCTGCTGTAAAATTGCTAAATAAAGCCATCTTAAACCATTATTATAGCATTAAACATTGGAATTTCCCCGATGAAAACTTGTGCCCACCAATACCAGGCAGAGCAGACTACCTGCATCATATTGCAGATTTACTAAGCCTCGATTATCAAGACAAAATTCCGATTGGTGCAAACATTCGTTGTTTAGATGTTGGTGTTGGTGCCAATTGTATTTACCCAATAATTGGTGTAACAGAATACGGTTGGCGGTTTATTGGTTCTGATACTAATAAAAAATCTATTGAAATAGCGCAAAAAATTGTTGGTTCTAACCCATCGTTGGCAGGTAAAATTCAATTTAGATGGCAAGCCCAGCCTCAGTCAATTTTTAACAATATGCTTACAGCAGAAGACAAAATAGATATTTCAATATGCAATCCACCTTTTCATACCTCAAAACAAACAGCACAAAAAGCCAATATTAGAAAAGTAAAAAACCTTGGTGGAAAACCGACCGGAGCACCAAAACTTAATTTTTCTGGCATTAGTACCGAGTTGGTATTTAAAGGTGGCGATTTCGAATTTATCAAAACTATGATGGAAGAGAGCAAGCTGTTTGCCAAAAACTGTTACTGGTTTACAGCCCTGGTTTCTAAGCAAAGCAACCTAAAAAGGCTACGTTTATTTTTACAAAAACAAAAGGCTAACAATACAAAAATAATTCCGATGGGAACTGGCAACAAATCCACCCAAATTATAGCCTGGACTTTTTTAACCAAAAGAGAAAGAAGTATTTGGCGTAGCGCCCGATGGACCCAAACAATGCCAAAGTAAAAAAGGTTAAGGGCGTTCCCCTTTGGGTCGGGCTATCCGCTGCAATCTTTTTGTTTTGAAAAACAAAAAGGATTTCCGCTACTATCCCTAACGCACAATACAATTGTACCAATTAAAATTTCTATACTTCAGCTTTTTTATTAAAATATAGTATCTATTCAGTAAAGGTTATAAATCAGACTGCTTCGCTGTCAGACATCAAATAAATTCGGTTGAGTAAAGTCAAAAACATTCTTTTTCGCTCAAATTATGTCAGAGGTCTGACGTCTGACAATGAAATGGTCTGACATCTGAATAATTACAAAATATGGCATTAGCTGTTCACACAATTGTTTACACTACTAAAAAGCTCTTAACAAAAAAATCCGCATCAACTTTTAAGTTACTATGCGGATTAAAACCAATTATTATGAAAAAACTTATAAACTATACTTTATTAAACGGCATCCAACAAAAAAGGTTTCAAAATTTATTTTTTAAAATTTAATTACATTTTTTTAGGTAAACTTATACCCAACAGATCAAACGATTTTTTTAATAAAATACCTACCTGTTGGCAAACCAATAACCTAAATTGCATAAGTGTTTTGTCCTCTTCATTTAAAATAGGCAATTCTGCATAAAACTTATTAAAAGCCTTAGCTAAATCATAGGCATAATTAGCTATTTCGCTGGGGTCGTAATGTTGCGCAGCTGTTTGTAACTTTGCTGGGTATTCATCTAAAAGTTTAATTATATTTTTTTCTGTTTGATGAAGTATTTCTGGGTCATTTTCCAGTTTAATTTCATCTTCAACCTTTTCTAATAATGATTGAATTCTGGTATAAGCATATTGTATAAAAGGGCCGGTATTTCCAATTAAATCAATAGATTGAGCCGGATCAAAAACCATACGCTTTTGAGGCTGTACTTTTAAAATGAAATATTTCATAGCCCCAATACCTATTTGCTCAAATAGTGTTGCTTTTTCAGTTTCACTTAAATCAGCTATTTTACCTAACTCTTGCGATGCCTCCGCAGCCTTTTGCACCACTTCATCCATTAAGTCATCGGTATCAACGGCAGTACCTTCCCGGCTTTTCATTTTTGCACCGCCAGGCAAATCAACCATACCGTAACTTAAATGGTAAATGCCATCGGCATAAACTTTGCCAAGTTTTTTTAAAGCTAACTGTAATACTTTAAAATGATAGTTCTGCTCATCACCAACTACATAAATAGATTTGTCCATTTTAAAATCTTCATAACGTAGTTGTGCTGTACCAAGGTCTTGTGTTAAGTAAACAGATGTGCCATCGGCACGTAACAACAACTTCTCGTCTAAACCTTCATTAGTTAAATCTACCCAAATAGAGCCATCTTCTTTTTTAAAATAAACACCTTTTTGTAAACCCTCTTCTACTAATTCTTTACCTAAATTGTAGGTTTCCGATTCGTAGTATTTTTTTTCAAAATCAACACCGAGGCGGTTAAAGGTTTGCTCAAAGCCTTCATAAACCCAGTCATTCATCATTTTCCACAACTTTTTAGTGGCCTCATCTCCTGCTTCCCATTTCAATAACATTGCTCGGGCTTCTTGCATTAAAGGCGCATCTGTTTCTGCAATTTTTTTGTCTGTTCCTTTGGCAATAAGTTTCTCTACTTGTGCTTTATACTCATTCTGAAATTTTACGTAATAGTCTGCTACAAAATGATCCCCTTTTTTACCCGTACTTTCTGGTGTGGCCTCCTCTGCATATTTTTGCCAGGCCAACATCGATTTACAAATTTGAATACCTCTATCGTTTAGTATGTTTACTTTATGCACTTGGTAGCCAGCCGCTTCTAAAATATTTGCTGTCGAAAAACCAACCATCATATTTCTAAAATGACCAAAATGTAATGCCTTGTTAGTATTTGGCCCGCAATATTCTAATGCCGCAACTTTACCATTTTTTTCAAATTTACCGTAAGTGGCAGCACTTGCAATATGTTTCAGTTGGCTTGTAAATACTGCTTTGTTTAAACTTAAATTTAAAAAACCTTTTACACAATTAAAAGCCGCTATCAGTTTGGTATTTTTTACCAGATAATTTCCAATTTCCTCTGCAGTAGCTTCTGGTTTTTTTTTCGATATTTTTAAAAGCGGAAAAACAACTAAAGTATAGTCGCCCTCAAACTCTTTGCGTGTGGGTTGTACGTTTATAGTACTAAAATTAGTTGTAGTGTAGTATAAATTTTCTATAATATCTAAAGTTGCTAATTGAAGTGTTTTAACAATACTATTCATTTTATAATTTTATTTGCTAAGCAAAGATAATTATCTTTAAAACTTAAAACCTGATTAAAGATGAAGATCATTAATTTATTTTGTGGGATATTATTTTTGTTTAGCATTGCTTGCCAAACTACCGAAAGCAAAAGCTCTAAAAATAAGGAAGGAGAAGATTACATTGTTAATTCTCACAATTTTGACAATTATAAAAAGTTTGACTTTGACAAAAGTGTAAACGATTTAAAAGAAGAAGAAGCCAAGAACCAAGAAAAAAATACAGACACCTTACAGACATATCTTACAAAAATGGCACACGATTTTAGGTTGCAGCAAAAGCAGGTAGATGCTTTAAAATATATTTACAAAACATACCACGCTAAAGAAACGAAAGCTACAACTGAAAACGATATGGCTAAATTGAAAAAGTTATTGGCCGAAAAAGAAAAAAATATAGCAGTAATAATTGGCGAGCATTATTTTGCTAAAAAAGCAGCGTTTGATAAAAAATACAAGGCTAAACTAAATGAAGAAGAACTGGCAAAAACTAAGCTCACCAAAAAAGAGAATATTTATATGGGTGCCTTATCTGCCAAACTCAAATTAAGTAAAGATAAAACGGATGCGCTAAAATTACTTTTACGTAATTACAAACAACAAATAAATGGAAAGCGCACCAAAGAAGTAAACCAACTTAATGCTGATTTAGCAACGAAAGAAAGAGCACTTTTAGGCGATGCACTTTATTTTAAAAAAGTAGCTTTTGATAAAACCCACAACGATTATCAAAATAACAGGGAACAGATTGCTGCATTAATGCCGCTTACCATACGTACTATGCGAACCTTAAATTTTGATTTAAGGCAAGCCAAGGTTATTGAAAAATATAAGAATCAAAAAACTCAGTTAGCTAAACTGCTTGGGCAGTACAATTATTTGCGCTACCAATATTTTATTGAATTGTATACTAATGGTTTGTATAATGTCGCTCAAGGTAATGTTTGGTTAAATAAGGTAGATACAGATTATTTAAAAGCCTTAAACGAAAAGCTCAGTTTAACAGAAAATGAATTTAAAGATTTAGAAATGATTATTTATCATTTTAAAAATTTATCAGATAATAAAGAAGCAAATGAGCTTACTCAATTGAATACTGAACAAGCACTTGTTGAAAAAAATCTGTTAGGCGAAAAAAAATATACCGCTAAGCTGAAATTTGATAAAACTTATTTTAAAAATTAAGTAATTTATCAAGTTAAAATTGTCAGATGATTTTAACGATCTCTGCGGCAATATTTCGTTGAAAACACTCGTCATAGTTCAGTCTACGGCTGTGTTTTGAACTTTGTTTTGGAACAAACTCACTCTACATTTCAGACCTGACAGGTTTTTAAAACCTGTCAGGTCTGCATCTGTTTACTTTTAAAATCATTTATATATTGGTCGAGTTTCATTTTACGAAAGATCCCAAGTTCTGAAGTTTGACTTTGCTACTTTTTTAAACAAAAAAAATCCCAGCATCTAAATAGATACTGGGATTTATATTGTTTTATATTAAAAATAGTAAAACTACTATTCTTCTTCTTTTCTTCTTAAAGTAGCCGATAAAACACCAGAGTTACTCATTGCAATAGCGCCATAACTCATTAACATTAACATTAAAGTAATTAAACCCCATTGGCTTAAAGTTGGTATATCGGTAACTGGTGGAACGGTAGAACATTCGGTTGGTGCATTTATGTTAGCTACTAATGTACACGTTGTATCTGTATCATCAGTTATAGTAACAGTAATAGAAGCTCCATCTGCCGGTAAGGTTATCGTTATTGGTGTGCCATACGCATTAGCAGGAACTGGACCTGCTCCAATATCGTAAGTAAAAGTTGTACCAATATCTGTACCTGTTGGGTTGATAGTTAATACAAAAGTATCATCAGCCGGGTCATCTGTTGCATTAGGGTTTGTACAAACACTTGCTGATAAACCAACATTTGAAATCATACATACTGGTGGTTGAATATCACTACAATCTACCACAGTTAAACAATGTGGTTGGTTAGAAAAATCACAGCAGAAACCATCCGTCATTAAACCTGGTATTAAGGTTAAATCGAGATCTACATCGGGCGTTCCAGGTACCCCAACGATATCACCTACATTTATGGTAAGCACTTGTGTTTCACAAAGCATTACCACATCATCAAAAGTTACGTTGGCTAAACCTTGCGCATTGTTTAATTGATTTAATAAATCTAATAAATCTGCAAAATCGGTTAACATATCACCACAACTAAATGTTGGTAATAAATCGCCTGGGCAAAGTTCTGGACCAAGTGGATCAAGTGGATCAGGTATACATAAAGTGTTGCATAACTGATCTTCAAGAAATTCACCAACTAATTCTAACACTTCTAAATAATAGGCGAAAGAAGAAATACAAGCTTGTTCACCTACTGCTAAGCCAGTTAAGTCTAACATTGCATCAGAAGTTACCGAAATAATTTCACCAGTTACAGGGTCGGCAATAACATAATCTTGCACTACTGTAAAATTACCTTGTGCCGTAGTTGGTGGTCCAAAAACGCCAATTACATCAATTATTACACCTTGTACTACATCACCTGGTTGTTCGGTGCCTGCTAAGCAAACATCGTCATTTGGTGGTGTTGGTTCGCCTGCCATTAGGTCGCAGGGTGGGTTGCCGGCGCAGTTGGCACAGGCACCGCCAGCTATTGTGTAAGGACCACAACCATTATCTGTTAGCGTAATATCTGTAGCGGCGCCGTTACCCAAAGCAGCACAACTTACTGTCATTTCAGTACCAGCGCAGTCATTAGGTGGTACAGCTGCATCTTGTAATATGGCAACCACATCACCGCAAGTACCTGATGCATCTGATTGAATTACTGCCGTTAATGTTGGATTAACAGTATAATCTACTCTTACTGGTTGGCAGTCTTGTGGATATTCTGCAACTAAGTCTCCATCGGTGTCCAAGGTATAATCAAATGGAACGTAAATGAATGTAAATGTAAATGGATCACAAGTTGGATTTGATAAACCAATATCCCCAATTGCATCTGCGCAGGTTATATCTGTAGCTACGGCAGCTAAATTACCGTCACCAAAAGGATCTGGAAATTCTGCTGGTGAAGGAATAGGTGTATTTTCATAGCCCATTGGTGCAGTTGCTGGTGCACCGCCAGGAGCATATATATATACATCAAAAACTTGTCCCGTTGGTGCAGGTCCATCTGCTCCTGAACAAGTCGCTAAGTCTAAAGGAGCTGCAAAGCCTACCCCATCGTTAGGGTCGCAACCAGTAGCTGCCGCTGGTGCGGTTAAATCTACTGTACAAACGGCAGGTGCGCAACAAGCTGCAGGATCACCAAAGGCAGTCGAAAGATCAATAGTTCCGATAATTTCATCAATGCCAGTTCCATCACCATTTATATCTGATGCCTCGCAGAAAGTGTGAAAAGCATAAATTTCGAAAACAGCCCCTGCGTTACAATCTAATGCAGCACAAACATCGGCACCTGATATTGCAATTTGGCCAGTAAAGCCAACACCAGTAAAACAACCAGTTGGATCTGCAATTAATGGGCCCGTAGAAATATCTAAACCAGCACAAGCCTCAACTAAGCGAACCTCTAACTCTAAACCCATAGAACATTTTGCGCCAAAGGCTTCTACAAAACACCCAGCATCAATATCAGCAGTTACATCATAAATTACATCAGCATCGGTACAAGTACTGCCTGCTGCAATAGTTATAGTTTGACTTAATAATTCAATTGGCGAACGATCACCAGGGCCAATAATAGAGAAGGGGCCTTCAATAGGAAAATACAATGCTGCATTTGTAGAAACAATTTCATCGAAATCTAAAGCACAACCATCGCCGTCGCCATCAGCTGGGTTTGGGTTGGCCGGATCATCGGCCGGATCAAATACATCTGCATTACTAGTATTCATAGTAAAAGCTGTAAAAACATCGTATTGAGTATTTGGACATAAATCACCATACTCAATAAGTGCAGGTACTCCCAAAACATCTGCTCCCCAATTTAAAGGACCTGCGGGCAAACCAAATACTCCTAAATCTGCTTGAGAACCAAAATAACCACAAGCCGTTGCTTGCCCTAAGTCAATTTGTGCATCTAAACAAACGCCACAGCCACAATTGTTGTTATTTGATGGAAACCAAGTTATTTGTAAATCATAGGCAGCAGTTTCATCAACTTGGAAGTTGGTTAAGTTAACGGGTACATCAAAACCTGTTGCACCGTTATCAAACATAGCACCAACGTCAACCGTAAAGTCTGCACCACCATTACAGCTTGTTCCTGCTGCACCACCTAATGCATCTGCAGTAATTGGACCACCAGTACCTGTAGAACCAACACCATCACTACCAGATGGAGAAGGACAAGCAGTTGCAAAACCAACGGAAGTACCTGGACCAGGATACTGAGGTGTTGGCCCTTGTGCAAATAATTGATTTACACAACAAATCAACACATATGTCAAAGTTAAATTTAATAAATTATTCATAATGTTTAGTTTTTATTTTATTCGTTACTATTTAACGGTTGGTTAGAGCTAATGCTTTTTGGGCGAGTTGTTTTGGCTGCAGATTTGCTTCGAACCAGTTTTTTACTAACATTACCGTTAATATTTTCGGCTGGTGCTACTTTAGGTGAGCGACTATTACCATTTGCCGATGTAGATAAAACAGCTGGATTAGTTAAACTAACCTGATTAACTGCCGGCTTCACTACATAGTTGACCCTTTCGTTATTGGTTAACATTCTATTTTTTTCAACTTGTGTTGTCATGCTTTGTGCAGAAACTACACCTGCACAGAAAATTATCAATACGCAAATTAATATTACAGTTTTAATTTTTTTCATAATAAAGAATTATTTAATTTATTTATTTAAAGATTTTTTCTCTCTTAGTTTATTTTCTTCGTAAACATCTAAACCTTTTTGGTTAAGTTTAGAGTCTACATAATTTTTTGTGTGTATATTATATCTACCTTTATATTTCCAACCGTAGCCATTTATACAACCTCTGTTCAATAGAATACAACCACAATTTTCAATATCAATATAAATATCATCTTTAGTTTTTAATCTGACTAAAACATTATAAGTTCCTTCATTTAAACCATAACTACATATAATATCATTGATTTTTAAATCCGGGTCATGAATTTTTACTCGTTCAAAATTGGAAATAACATTGTTAATTCTAAGTATTGAAGCTCTACTTGTTATTTTTTTTATTAGTTCAGTATCATAAACGTCATCTTCACCAAATATTTTGCCATCACTTTTACAAGTTTTGTCTAAAAAACCCCATTGTTCTTTAAATTTCTTTAAATCAATTTTGTCTCTCCATAGCTGAAATTCATTCAATTTTGGAGCATATTCGTCAGCAGCTTCTAAATCAAAATTTCTAAATATATCAAATTGGTGTTCAGCTTGATCTTTCAGCCTATTAAGAGTTTCTGGTAGGATAACCGCATCAACATTTTCATTGACTTGAAATCTTTCATTAGTATTATAATCTGATATTTCATCGCCTGTATTACAAGAATAAAAAACAGAAAACACATAAAAAGTCAAAAAAAACCTATTTAAAATCAAAATTTCAAAGTTATATTTTTCAAAAAAACCAATTAAATCAAAAACCACATTTTTAACTTTAGAGGACTTTTATCTTTACAAAAATAAGATTTTTTGCAACTTTTCCCAAAATACATTATCTTTTTTTTTAAACTTTTAGTTTTTAAACAGAAAAAAATCTTAAACAAGTATTTAATATGAAAACAAAACTTGACAGCTACAAGTTGAGATTCATAAAATAAAAAATAGTTAGCTGCCATAACTTTAATTGCTCATAGGCGGTCATTTTAGCAAAGCCTTGGCTATATAGCTTGTCGGTTTTACTTTCAAACTAAGGTAGGTTAAATATTTTTAGTTTTGATAGGCAACACCATACTCAAACTATACTATTCTATATGTTGAAGTACCGAAAAAATTTATGATTAAAATAAAAAAAGACATATCTTTTTCAGAAACCTGAAATAGTTATCTGCGCAAAAAACCACTCAAATTATCATAAATGATTTTTTGAAAGAATATAAATTTGAATTAAGTAAAACTACTTTCAGCTATTGTTTGAGGTGGTTTCACTACTTTCTCCAATTTAGAAGAAAAATATTTTGAAAATATTGAGCTTATCTCGGGTAAAAAACACCCAATTAATCGCTTTTCAAATGATTATTCTAAACAGCTTGAAAATCACCAACTTGTTGGTTACATAAAATTTTAGTGGCTGTAACTATAGCATCAGCATCGTAACCACACTCACTCCATAGCTCTTCTTGTGTGCCATGCTCTACTATTTTATCAGGAATACCTAATCGTTTTACTTTTGCAGTATATTCATTATCTACCATAAACTCTAAAACTGCACTACCGAAACCGCCTTGTATGCAACCATCTTCAATGGTAATTATTTTGTTAAATTTCGCAAAAATTTCGTGCAGCAAAGTTTCATCTAATGGCTTTACAAATCTCATATCGTAATGCGCAGGGTTTAAATCATACATTTGCAATTGCTTGCAGGCATCTATTACAAAATTACCCGTATGCCCAATGCTTAAAATGGCGACTTCTTCTCCATCTTTAATTTTACGGCCTTTACCAATTTCAATTTTTTCAAAAGGCGTTTCCCAATGCGGCATAACACCTTGCCCACGTGGATAGCGGATAGACCACGGCAACGTATTTTCATCTAACTGTGCCGAATACATTAAGTTACGTAATTCGCTTTCGTTCATTGGTGCGGATACTATTAAATTTGGTATACAGCGAAAATAAGCCAAGTCGTAAGCTCCGTGGTGGGTTGGGCCATCTGCTCCGGCAACTCCTGCCCTGTCTAAACAAAACACAACTGGTAGTTTTTGAATAGCTACATCGTGTACTACCTGATCGTAAGCACGCTGCATAAAAGTGGAGTAAATATTGCAAAACGGACGTAAGCCCTGCGTTGCCATACCTGCAGAAAAGGTTACGGCATGTTGCTCGGCAATACCAACATCAAAAGCACGGTTTGGCATTTCTGCCAACATATATTTTAAAGAACTGCCACTTGGCATAGCCGGTGTAACGCCAACTATTTTTGCATTGCTTTTAGCTAATTCAATTATGGTTTTACCAAATACATCTTGATATTTTGGAGCCTGTGGTTCTGTAAATATTTTTTTCCGAATTTCACCAGTAATTTTATCAAACTTGCCGGGGGCGTGCCATTTGGTTTGGTCTTTTTCTGCCAAATCGTACCCTTTACCTTTTAGGGTAACACAATGCAACAATTTTGGGCCAGCTATGTTTTTCATATCTTCTAACACATCTACCAAATGGTTAATATCGTGGCCATCAATTGGGCCAAAATAACGCATGCCTAAACCTTCAAATAAATTACTTTGTTTTGATAGCATTGATTTTAAACCGGCTTCTACTTTACTGGCTACTTCTTGCGCATTGGTACCAAATTTGCTAAAACCGCCCAGAATTTTCCAAACATCATCTCTAAATTTGTTGTAGGTTTTTGAAGTGGTTATGTCGGTCAAATATTCTTTTAAAGCCCCAACATTTGGGTCTATTGACATACAGTTGTCGTTCAAAATAACCAGCAAATCTTTATCTTTACTAATACCAGCATTGTTAATACCTTCAAAAGCCAAGCCGCCCGTCATTGCGCCGTCTCCAATTACAGCAATTACTTTTTTATTTTCTTTATTATGATGCACCCCATAGGCCATGCCCAATGCAGCAGAAACTGAAGTACTAGAATGGCCAACACCAAAGGTATCATATTCACTTTCGCTGCGTTTTGGAAAACCGCTTAAGCCTTTATAAATTCTATTGGTATGAAATTTATCGCGTCGACCAGTTAAAATTTTATGGCCATAAGCCTGATGGCCAACATCCCAAACAATTTGATCTTCGGGTGTATTATAAATGTAGTGCATTGCTACGGTTAACTCTACTACGCCAAGGCTGGCCCCAAAGTGACCTCCGTAAATACTTACGGTATCAACAATATATTGCCTAAGTTCTTCACAAACTTTAAATAATTTGTCTTTACCTAATGCTCTTAAATCTTTTGGATAAATTATGTTTTTAAGCAGATCGCCGGCTTCTACCATTTGTTGTGTAAAATATTAAATCAGTACAAAGATATGATTTATAAAGATTAGGTTAAGAAAAATATTGCGTTGATGCTTACGAATTATTATTATTTAGTAAAAATGATTGTACACAAAATAAATTTGAAGTTTAACTTTTGAAATCACGAACTTAGGGTTTATAATTAAATCTTTAAAAAAGGTAAAAATAACTTATGGTGTTGGAGATCATTATCAAACATCAATCCGAAAAACAACTGTCTCAACAGGTAGGGAAACTCGTTTACAAATTCATTAAATGTTTTACTTCTAAAATCAATACTGCTCGGTTAAAAGCATTTAAAATTTTTATAGTAAAGTAGTGCAAGAAGTTGTGCAAGCCTTATTTCTATTTAAAGCTATAAAAGAATACTGTAATAAGATTGTTATTTTATTATAATATAAAAGTTCAATAAATGATGTTTTAAATTTAAAATAAGCAAAACATAATTGACTCATTTTTATAAAATAAAGAAGATAACTTAAATTTTTAGAGCCTAAATTTATCCACAAATTGAAAAAAATGTTACTAAAATAGCTTTGTATTAGGCATTAACTTTGTACTAATTTTATAAATTAAATAAATTTTTTAAATATGCAAACTGGTACAATTTTTATTGCACTAAAAGGTATAACCTTTAGTGTATTATTATCACTAATTACTATTAATACAGTTATTGCACAAAACTATAACATTTGTAAAAATGACTCTGTTGAAGTGGGTCCATTTCCAGATCCACCTTATGCAATAGATAGCCCTGCGGGGCCAGAAGGTTCTGGTGATTATGGTTTGCCGGGCTGTATTGTACCCTATCGAAATATTAGCCCAACGGATGGTGTGATTTCGGATACTGATATTGGTTATATAGTTTCGCCACAGGTTACTACCACTTATACTTATACTACTTATTATGAAGGCGGATCGCCTAATGGATGTAATCTTGGTGATGAATTTTCGTTAAGCTTTACGGTTTATGTAGAAGAATGTAATCCTTGTGAACCTCTGGGCTCAAGTCCTGATTGCCCAATTCCGCTTGTGGATTACACCGTTTGTGAAGGGGAAAGTGTAGAAACTATTTTCTTTCCACCACCACCAATTGCTTTAGATAATCCTGATGGAACATCTGCCTGTACTACAATTATTGGTGAAATCATTCCTCAAACTGGCGTAATATCTCAAAATTTAAATAGCAATGATAATATTAGCTATTTGTTAGCTCCTGAAGAAACAACTACGTATACTTATACTACTTATTATGGTTCATTAACACCCGATTCTGATTGCAACCCAGGTGTAACATTTAGCCTTTCATTTATTGTTTATGTAGAAGAATGTGATCCTTGTCAAACTGGTTCGAGCCCTGATTGCCCAATCCCGTTTGAAGATTATAGTGTTTGCGAAGGGGAAAGTGTAGAAACTATTTTATTTCCACTACCACCAATTGCTTTAGATACACCCGATGGAACACCTGCTTGTACTTCGGTTATTGGTGAAATTAGTCCTCAAAATGGAGTAGTATCGCAAATTATAGATAACAATGGTTCTATCAGCTATTTGTTAAACCCAAGTGAAACTACCACTTATACTTATACTACTTATTATGGCTCATCAGCAGCCGATTTAGATTGCAACCCGAGTGAAACATTTAGCCTTTCATTTACAGTTTATGTTCAAGAGTGTGCGCAAGGCACTAGTCCGTTTTCAGAATTTTGCACTCAAGCAATTAATTTAAATGCCGGTTGGAATTTAATTAGCTTTGATCTTTCCCCAGCAGACAATACTGTAAGTGAGGTTTTTAGCAGCCTTCAACCAAATAATTTAAAATATGTAACCAGTTATGAAAATGGTGCGATTACTTATAGTGTTGATGGTCCACTTTTTTTAAATACACTTACAAACGTTATTAACGGTTCTGCTTACTGGGTGTTTGTGCAAAATGATGATGTGCTAAATTTAAATGGCCTTTGTATTGACGAGGATTACAGAAAGCCACTAAATGGTGGCTGGAATTTAGTGGCTTATATACCAGACGAACTGCAGCCTCCCTCAAGCTATTTTGCCGACTTAATTGGTACTGGCAGTTTAGCATATGTAACTGGTTATAATGAAGGTGCGATTGTATATAACCCTAATGGCCCAGCTTTTTTAAATACATTGCAGCAATTGGAAAATGGCCTTGGTTATTGGATTAAAGAAATAAACGAGGGCGGTAAAACAACACTAAACCAAACCAATATATTTAGCTTTATTAATGGCAAAAGTAATTTGCAGAGTGGGGAGACAATTAAGGTATTAAACAAACCGGGAGAAGTAATTACAACTTTAGAAGTTATTGAAAATAGTTATATTATGACTACTCCAATTTATGGAGATGATTTAACTACCACAATAAAAGAAGGCCTTAGCATTGGTGAGGAGTTGCGCTTTAGCTGGAATCAACAAATTTCTGATGTAACTACAACCTTTAAGGGAGATTATGGAATAGAAAAAATGGTACTTGAGTTTAACAAAGTTATGCCTAATTTAAACAAACCTGAGTTTAAGGTGTCACCAAACCCAACTACTGGAAAATTTAATATTGCTTTTAACAACCAAATAGACCAAACTTATTCTATTCATTTTTATGATATTAGTGGCCAATTACTAAAATCGTTAAATAAACAAACTAAACAAAATGTTGAAGTGGATTTAACGAATGAACCTAATGGAGTTTATATGATTCAATTTTCAGGAACAGACTTCACACAAATGCAAAAAATTATAAAGCATTAATAATTGAATAAGAAACAAAAGAGGCTGTCTAAAAAAACTTTTGGGCAGCCTCTTTTTTATAGTTCTACTGTTATATGTTTGAGAAATAACTAAGGTTTCCTAAAAACAAACATCTTAAATATGTTGAGTTTTGCGAGGTGTTGGTGATCATTAGTATACCGATACTCAAGGGTTTCTTTTAGTTTGGCTCTGACTGATTTAAGGAGGTTACCTTTTTTGGCCTGTCTTATTTTACCTTCAACAGAACTTTTTTAGCTATTTTATGTGGTTTTAGGTTGTGGTTATCTGTTTCTGATATATCTTTATCGTTATATATTTTTTTAGCATCTAAAATGATATTTCACCAATCTTCATTCTCTTGTTTTTAAAACTGAATAAGTTTTTGAATGATATTCATATTATCAAGCGTGGTAAGCCATTGAATCAGTTCAATTTTTGCATCTTGAATGTTAATGTAAATAATGTTTTAAAAATGTAAACCTATTTTAGGACAAAAAAAATAAAGCAGCAAGTCAAAAGACTTGCGGTAAATTGTTAGCTGTTGCCTTCTTTATCTAATAAATTCCACAACTCTATCTAAAACATCTTCATCTCTTAATATTCGAAAATGACCAGTCCTCTCTACTTCTTTAAACGTTGATTGTTTCCAATTTTTATGAACATTTCTTGATCTTTCAATTGGAATTACTCTATCATTTCTGTCGTGAAAAATTATTGATTTTTTTACTTTAATCTCTTTTACAAAATCACTTACGTTTAATTTATCTACTATTATTTCGTAATCTTTTTCCAATTTATTTATTAGTTTTTTTATTACCTTTTTATTAATACCATATTGAATGGAAACATCATTTATCCTTTCAATAAATCTATCTGGTGTTGTTATTAAAGCATATTTATCAATTTCAATATCTCGATTTTTAAATAATGCAAATGTTGTAGCTACTCCTCCAAATGAGTGACTTATTAATTTTCTAACTTTATGTTTTTTTATCAATTCTGATACTAAGTCAGCAAATTCAAATAAACTTGTTTTCCCTTTACTACTAAATCCGTGTGAGGGGGCATCAAAAGCATAAACATTAAATTCAAGTTTTTTTAGTTTTAATATCAAATCTGAAAAATTTCCTGCCTGACCTTCCCAACCATGAATTAATAAAACACCTTCTTTTGAACCTTTCCATTCATAAGTTTTTATATTAAATTCCTCAAAAATAATTTCTTCTTCAACTGATGTTCTTAAAACTTCTATTTCTCTTTCTCTTAGTTTTCTTATTTGAGGATTTGTAAGTTTATCAAATGCAACCTTTACAAATAGATTTGGAAAAATTCCTGATAGTATCTCAATAATTTTTTTTGTCATTTCTTGTTTTGTAACTATTTCTGTTGAACCCTCTACCGCAAGTCTTTTCGATTTGTGTTTAAATTCGTTCAAGTCTGTTGGATTTGAAGTTAGTGCTTTTACTATAAATTTTTTAATTTAATAAAGCAGCAAGTTATAAAGACCTGAAGGATATAAGCTCACAAGTCTAAAAGATTTGCAGTAGATTGGTTATTTTCAATTCAGATATTCCAACACTTTTTTTTCAAACTCTTTAAATGACTGAAATGGAAAATCCGAATTCCGATTTTTATTATAGTTTTTGTCTTTTAAAAGTTCAGATATTTTTTTGAATTCATAATAAAACATTGTAGCCAATAATTTTTTAGAAATTGAAAATTTTAAATTTTCATCAAAATCGTCGACAACTTCACCAAAATCAGTAGTGAATTGGTCAATAGTAAATTCAACAGTATTCTTTTCCGTTGCTATTTCTTCTATAGTAATTCTTTCGCCTACAGGTTCTCCATACCATTTAAATTCAGATATTTTTTGTCCATTAATCATTCGAATTAAACAATTCATACACTCCTCAATTGGGTCTTCTTGGAAGATATGAGTAATTGAAATTTCGTAAGTTTTATCATTCGTAATTATCCAACAGGTACTCCAACCGTGTTCAGCTAAATAGTATTATATATTAATGTCCATTTAATTTTTCAGATTGCTATGTATTCAACTTGTTGCCAACAGTTAGGCTAAACGACTTGTAGGTTTCGAAGCAACAACCTCAGCAACACGACTGCAATTAGCCAAAAATTTATTTGCAATTTAATTTACTTCTCCCAATTTGCCAAATAAAATTTTGGCAGCTTTTAATGTTTTAAAGTTTCAAATTCCGAGCGATCCTGCGTTGTGTTTTAGCCTTTATTAGCCATCGTTCATCTTCTTTCCTATTTTCTCAATTTGGTCTATCGCCAATCCAGTAATTTGACTAATCTCAGAAGAATCTTTTCCTTGTTTTAAACACCTAATTGTAACATTTTCAATTCCTTGCTCGATTCCCTGTTCGATTCCTTCTTCATATTTCGTCTTCATTACATTTACCATATCTCTATAGGTTAGCAGGCTCTTTTGATAAGCATCGTACTCATCTGTACTAAAATTAGCTATCTCCGCAATTTTAAATGCTTTTTCAAATACAGGCTCTTTCAATATTTCCGGAATATCTTCTAAATGCTCAAGATGCTTCAAAAAATATAACCACTTGTCATAATGACTTTTTAGTTCATCTTTCTCTTTGTTAAAGGCTGGCATTTGGAGAAAGACGTAGTTCAATTTGTCAAAAAATACTTCGCAATCTTGGTCTTTCAATTGAACTGCTCGTTTCACTTTTGCTTTTTCTTGTTCTTCGTCATAAAAAAAATCTAATATAGCGATGTAGTAAATCGGGTCTAATCTAAAATTCCAATCGCCTCTTTCGGCTTGTTCTTTAATTGGAAAAGTAGTATAAAATAGCGACCTGTCTTTGAAATATTTAATTTTGGCTTTTTGCATTTCGACAATAAATCTTTCGTCAGTTTCACTTATGCAATGTATGTCGAAAATGGCTTTTCTGTCTAAGGCTACATCACTTTGATTTTCTACATTTCTGAATGTTAGTTCTTTTATAATATGTTTTTGTGGTAACAGTTGATTTAAAAAATCCACCAATAAGTCTTTGTTGACTTCTTCTCCAAATAATTTTTTGAAACCAAAGTCGGTGTATGGATTTATAAATCGCGTTTTGTCGGACATAACATTATTACCTTTCTCCAAAGATAAATATTTTGGTGTTTACTTTTTAAAGTTGGTAAGAATTTAATTCGGAGTAATGGTTTTGTTTTTGGAATAAGAGCTTACGTGTTTGGCTAAACCCAATGTGTATATCCAACCTTAATATGTAATGGACATATCCAATTTTTAATGTTGTAAAACAGTCTAAGTTTACTCCAAATCCATTAATTTACAGCATCAATATTTCCAACACTATTAAAACAAACTCCTTTACCCATAAAAAAAAGGCGGCTCATACAAACCACCTTTTTAAATATTTCTTTGACTAAGTATTAAGCCTCCAAATCAAAACGATCTAAATTCATAACTTTATCCCACGCGGCAACAAAGTCGTGTACAAATTTTTCTTTTGAATCTGAACAAGCATACACCTCTGCAATTGCTCGAAGCTCTGAATTAGAACCAAAAATTAGATCTACTCTTGTTCCAGTCCATTTTAAGTCGCCCGTATTTCTGTCTCTT
>Ga0209831_1000515_pt1 | contig 37323 bp, 34 predicted proteins | sample Maine_Asex4_meta_FD_187451 | JGI IMG/M metagenome (GOLD analysis project Ga0209831, IMG submission 187451) | Marine algal microbial communities from Maine, USA - Maine_Asex4_metaG (SPAdes) (version 2) | ecosystem: Host-associated > Algae > Red algae > Unclassified | place: Maine, USA | collected... | reverse complement strand
TGAAATTTCATAACATCTATTGCTGATAGAATACGGCGTAACTGGCTGTCTGAAATTGTCTTTTTTGATTCAATATCTATGAGATTGCATAAAACTAAATGATGTCGTTTTAAATATCTGTGAATTTCTGTAATCATTACTTTTCCTGACATAACAGACAATAATACTCCGACTAATACAAAATGAAGATCATGTTTTTTGCCTCTTGAATCACGAAAATCAGTTACTTCTTTTTGTAAATGTTTATAATACTTTCTAATTTGCTTTTTTTAGCTGTCATAAGCCTGTTATTTTTAAATGTTTTTCAACTCAAAAATAAAAAAATCTTATGTTAGTTTTTTTATGAAAATGCCGTGACAAAGAAATAGAGACTAATGTAAATGAATTATTTTATGTCTAAATTATTATAAATACTCATATACATTATAGGTAATTGTCACAATAGTTTATATCAAAAAGATCAAACATTTTTAAGTGTTTGACCTTTTTTAGTTATTTAGGGGTGAAATTATTTTGGTTCTACTCCTCCGTCGAGGTAATCTTGAAGGTCATTAAGCTCTTTCCATTTCCCATCAAAAGCTAGTTTTGATTGTCTTGGCCAGCTTGTTGGGTTATGAATTTCATAGCGTTTTCCTCCGGAATTTAAAATTTCTTGGCAACGTTCTAAAGGGGTAATACTTAGCTGATACCATGTTTTAACTCCGTAATCATTAAATAATTGAGCAATTTTTGGACCAATACCTTCCACTATTTTTAAATCATCCGCAACTATTTTTTTACCTATAGCTAATTTTGCAGCGGCGGCATCAAAAATTAATTCGGGCTCATTGTTTCCTTGATTTGTAAAAGAATTTGCGATACCAAGTCCAGCAGTAGTATTATTTACAGATTTAGATGCCAAGTCTGCTTTTGCTGTTAAGCAAAGGTCTAGCTCATGCGCCACTTTTTTCTTGCTTGTAGTGCAAGCATCTAATTCAGCAAGTAATTGCGAATTTTTCTCTTTTAATTGATTCAATTCATCATCATTGTCATCATGATTACATTTGCAAGTAAGATGGCGTAATAGCCAACCCAATATGGCTGTGATTAGTGGTATTATAATGCACCAAATATTAATAGTATCCATTTTATATTTTTTAATTGTTAGTTAATTATTCTAGAGTTATTTCCACACGACGATTTTTGTTTCGTCCGTCTGCTGTACTATTTGTAGCAATAGGCTTGTTAGGACCTTTGCTCAGCGTTTTTATTTTAGCTGCGTTAATACCATTTTTAATTAGGTATTTCTTAATCGTATTGGCACGATCCATACCCAATTTAATATTGGTAGCTAATGACCCGGTATTGTCAGTATGTCCAATAATATCAATTAAACCATTGTCTGCTTTATCAAGGTAACGCGATAGTTTAGCCATTTTTGCTCGTTGGGTTGCAGTAAGAGAAATTAAGCTTGATCCTGTTTCGAAATTTAATTTTAAAGGATCGGCAAGGATTTCTTTCCGTAAAGCCTCTATTTCTACTTTAAGTTGTGCCTCCTCATCGGCAACACTTTCAAACGTGTTAAATTTATAGTCAACGGGACCTTGATAAATAATACCATTAGGAATTAAATTATCGTCCAATCTTCCGTCAGTATTCAATTGCTTTGAAGAAATACCTTTACCAACTAAATAGTTTTTTATGGAATTTGCTCTGGCGATACCTAAATTAGGATATGCGGAGGTATTTTCTTCTTTACTGGTATAAAGACCTATAATATCTAATGTTTTTTCAGGATGAGTAGTTAGATAAGTCTTTAGTTTATCTATTCCAGCATCTACATTTAAACTGATAGGCGATAGGAGGTTAAATCCATTTGCATTAAAGTTAAAATGTTCATTAGCTTTAAAGCTAAAATTACCTTCGGAATCAGATAATGCAAATGCATTACTTGTGGGTGTGGGTACTTTAGGTTTATTGACTGTAACAGGTGCGACTACAGTTGTATTTTTTTTATCTGTAGTACTGTTTCCATTTAAGGAGCATTTACAACAAAAGAAATAATAAAAAATACATCCAATAATCCCTACGAGTAACATCAACAAAAAGTGAAGTATTCGTTTTGACATAATTAGTAGTGTTAATTAGTTAATAGTTATTAAGTTACTAATAAATGTAAAGCGATTTTAAAAAAGTCTTAATGTTTATAACGTTTTTTCGATAAAAAGCTCAAAAAACACTATAAAAAACAAAATATTCGTAAAAAGGCATTTTAAATTTACAAATTAAATTTAATTCCCTGTGAAAGAGGTAGTTCGTTGGAGAAATTAATGGTGTTTGTTTGTCTACGCATGTATACTTTCCAGGCATCAGATCCGGACTCTCGTCCACCTCCAGTTTCTTTTTCGCCCCCAAAAGCACCCCCAATTTCAGCACCAGAAGTTCCGATATTAACATTGGCAATCCCGCAGTCCGATCCTAAAGCAGAAAGAAACAGTTCGGATTCCCTTAAATTTTGAGTCATTATTGCCGAAGATAAACCTTGTGAAACGTTGTTTTGTATGTCAATAGCATTTTCAACATTACCAGAATACGGAATTAAATACAGTACGGGAACAAAAGTTTCTTTTTGAACAACGTCTATATTGTTTTGTGCTAAAAATATTGCTGGCGATACGTAAGTATTTCCAAGTTGTGGAAGTGTTTTTCCGACAACAATAGGCGTAGCTCCTTGTACTTTTGCATCTTTTAGCAATTGTATAAATTGTGTAACGGCATTGGTATCAATCAGAGGGCCTAAATGATTTTTTTCATCTAAAGGAGTACCTATTTTTAACTGCCCGTAAATATCTTTAAGCTTAGCAATAAGTTTATCTACCAAACTATCGTGCACAATTAGTCTGCGTGTTGTAGTACAACGTTGCCCAGAGGTTCCGATAGCACCAAATACTATAGCGGGAATTGCTAATTTTAAATCTGTAGATGGTGTAATAATTAGAGCGTTATTTCCTCCTAATTCTAAAAGTGATTTACCAAATCGTTTGGCAACAGCAACGCCTACACTCCTGCCCATTTCGGTAGAACCTGTGGCCGATACCAAAGCAATACGGGTGTCATTTGCAATTTGTTTTCCCAATTTAGCAGTACCATTTACTAGGCACGAAATGCCTTTTGGAAGATTGTTTTTAGCTAAAACTGTCGCAATTATTTTTTGACAAGCAATAGCACAAAGTGGGGTTTTTTCCGAAGGTTTCCAAATACAAGTATTTCCGCTAATCCAAGCAAGGGACGTGTTCCATGCCCAAACAGCCATAGGAAAATTAAAAGCAGAAATAATTCCAACAATGCCCAAAGGATGATATTGCTCATACATGCGATGTTGTGGTCTTTCGGAATGCATAGTAAAACCATGTAATTGCCGGGATAAACCAACAGCAAAATCACAGATATCAATCATTTCCTGAACTTCTCCTTTAGCTTCTTGCAAGGATTTACCCATTTCATAACAAAGTAAAAGGGCCAAATCTTCTTTTTTGTCACGCAAAGCATCTCCAAATTGGCGAACAATTTCGCCTCGTTTTGGAGCAGTAACCATTCTCCAAGTTTTAAAAGCGATCGTAGCCTCCTCAATTACAGTATTGTAATTTTTGTCAGCGGTAAGTTGGATTTCGCTTATTTTTTTTCCGTCAATAGGAGAATAACTCAACATAGTTTCAGGATCAGTAAGCCATTGATTGCCAATTGCCGTTCCTTTTTCTTGAGAAGTGATATTTAATGCGGATAATGCATTTTGTAATTTTTCAGACATTATTTAGTTATAAAACGTTCGTCAACAGGCATAATTTCTCCACAATTGTTACAGGTCCGTAAATCTTTGTTGGTGTAAAAATGATTAAAATGATTTAAGAAATCAACTTCAATATCATTCAATTTAAAATAAACAGTATATAGTTTTTCATTACAATTGTCGCAAAACCAAAGTAAACCATCATCCATAGGTAATTCCTTGCGTTTACGTTCGATTACCAAGCCTATAGATCCTTTGTGCCTAACTGGGGAATGAGGTACTTTTGCAGGGTGTAAATACATATCACCAGGACCAAGCGTCATTGTTTTTTTTTGTCCGTTTTCTTGAATGTGAATTTCAATATTTCCTTCTAATTGATAAAATAGTTCCTCTGTTTCATTGTAATGATAGTCCTTACGTGCGTTAGGGCCGGCAACAATCATTACAATATAATCTCCAGCATCCTGATAAAGGTTTTTATTTCCTACAGGCGGCTTTAAAAGGTCTCTGTTTTCTTCAATCCATTTCAGTAAATTGAATGGTGCTTGTATAGCCATAAGCATCTATTTAATTGGAATTGTAAAGTTAATAATTTGGGTTAAACGATACACCTTAATGAGGGACTATTAAAGTTGCTCTTTCCTTACACATGTTTAATATTGTATTTATAGTGACTTTTGTAGCGTTAAATAGGGCAGCAATTCTTGAAATTAGGTTGCTAAGGGAAGTTAATTTTTAATCACTTTTCCTGTTGATCCAATTTCGGTTTTAATAAGTTCAAATATATGAGTAGGTAATATTTCTTTTTCTGCTCTGTGAGAAATATAAATAATACTGGAGTTTCCTTACCCAAAAAAGTGGTTTATTAAGTTTGTGAAAATCCGGGTATTTGTATCGTCTAATCCAACAGTTGGCTCATCTAAAATTAATAAAGGAGGGTGTTTAACCATCGCTCGGGCACACATTAAATCCGTTGCTGTCCAATAGTTAAGTCCCCATATTTTTCTTCTTTTAAATCCCACATTCCAATAAATTGCAACCATTCTCTAGCAAGTTGAATTTCTATTTCTATAGGTCTAAAATAAAGCCCTACAGAATCGTTAAATCCAGATATAATCATGTGCAAGACAGAATGTGATCCTTTAAAATTATATACTTGAGTAGGCGAAAAGTAACCTATTTTTTCTTTGATGCTCCAAATGGTTTCTCCAGTACCCTTTTTACGCCCAAAAAGAGTTAAATCGGCTCCATAACCTTTTGGATTATCTCCAGTAATCATTCCAACAAGTGTGCTTTTTCCACTCCCATTAGGTCCGATTAATTGCCAAAATTCGCCTCTATTAATTTGCCAGGCAATAGAATTTAAAACTTTTTTTTAAAAAGGAAACAGAGCAGTTTTTAAAGAAAATCAATTCATCACCTTTAATTGTGATTTCCTTTTTAGGTTGTGGTAGAGGGTACTCAAACAGTTTGGTGGTTTCCGATTGTTGAAACTCTTTTAATTTTTTTTTGGTGTTAAATGTGCGTAGTGTTTTTTCGTTATAAAAATAAAACTGATTTATAAACGGAAAAATATCGTTAGCCCTTGTAATTAATTGAATGATCGAAAAACGCTGAGCGGCTTTTGTTAAAATAGGAGTTAGGCTTTTTTGAGTAGCAATATCTAAGCTATCCAGCAGGTTGTCGATAAGTAAAATATCTGTATTTATTTGCAATAGGTAATTTAGTAAAAGCTTTCGTTGTTCGCTACTGGACATTGTTTTTAGCGATTGGGAGGTCGTATTTATTTTTTTGATGGATAATCGCTCTTCCAAATCTACAAATTTGTTTATTTCGCTTTTGGAATGTATTTCTAAGTTTAAATTAATGGACTTAGGAAATAAAATTTTTAATTTGCCTTGCTTAAGCTCCTCTATAAAACAATCTGTATTTAAACTTGTAGGAACTAAAATAGCAATGTAAAAAGGTTTTTTCATTCATAGAAAATTTACACTTCAATTTATAGTATTTTTGGAAAACCTATTCAAACTACAATATTATTTCTAGTATTTATATCCATATTCCATTTTGCAAAAAAGCTTGTCACTATTGTGATTTTCATTTTTCCACTAGCATGACCAAAAAATCAGCTATGGTTACTGCATTGTGTAAAGAAATTGAACTACGAAAAGCCGAACTTGGAAAACAAACGATTCAGTATATTTATTTCGGAGGAGGCACACCCTCGGTATGTTCTACTGTCGAGATGGAACAAATTTTAGAGGCAATTTATGCCAATTTCAGCGTAAGCGAAACCCCAGAAATTACCTTAGAAGCCAATCCTGACGATTTAACCGAGGACAAAGTTAGAGCGATTGCACAAACAAAAATTAACCGTTTAAGTATAGGTGTACAGTCTTTTTTTGAAAGGGATTTAAAATTAATGAACCGGGCGCATAATGCGAGTGAAGCTTTGAGCTGTATTCGGTTTTCAAAACAGTATTTCGATAATATTTCTATCGATTTGATTTATGGAATTCCTGGACTGACTAATCAGGAATGGGAGCAAAACTTACAACAAACCCTGGCTTTAGGAATTCCACATATATCCTGTTATGCCCTTACAGTAGAAGAAAATACCGCCTTAGAACGTTTTATTGAAAAAGGAATGATTGAAGCAGTAAGCAACAGTCAATCCTCGGAACAATATCACTTATTAGTCGATACTTTTGAAGCGGCAGGGTATATAAACTACGAATTTTCGAATTTTGGAAAAAAGGGATATTTTAGTGGAAACAACACTGCGTATTGGCAACGAAAATCCTATATAGGGATTGGTCCATCGGCACATTCGTTCAACGGAAAAAAGCGTAGTTGGAATGTGAGCAATAATGCATTGTATTTAAAAAGTATGGAAAACGGGATGCGTCCTTTTGAAGAAGAATTATTATCCACAGCCGACCAATACAACGAGTATATAATGACGGGGCTGCGTACCATTTGGGGCATATCCATTGATAAAATTGAGGTGGAATTTGGAGAAGTTTACAAATTTCACTTCGAAAAACTATCTCAAAAACATTTGGAAGATCAATTGATGTACAAAAGCAAACAACAATACCATTTAACCAAAAAAGGAAAATTTTTTGGTGACGGTATTACAAGTGATCTGTTTTTTGTTTTATCCACTAAAAAATGCTAAATTTTTGTTATTCCTATATTTACAAAATCCAAAGCTAATGGAGTACCACTTGCATTAATAACATACCTAAACGTAATAACGCCATTGGCATTTAATTGATACATTATAACGCCAGTTCCTCCCCATTAATCGCTACCTGCGGGATGTATGACAAATTCTCTAGTTAGATAGCCTCTTCTACTACCATTAATAAAAAATGGCTAAAATATACTTTGTACTGTCTAAGGGCATATTTTTGGTAGAAAGCTCGCCAGATAGTAGGTATACTCCATTTTCTGAAATTTTTATTTGCCCATATCCCAAAACGGTATAGGTAGTAAGGGGAGGTATTGGTTTGTAAATGCGTTTATTTACAGGGAAATCAAAAAAAGTATTTGTAGCTGTTGGTATAAGATTATTTAACCCTGAAACCTCTCGATTGAATACAATTTTTTTTTGTTTCTTCGGCTAGCCTAACCCAAGTGGTTCCATTAAATAAAAATAAGGAGTTTTTATTGGTGTTGAAAATAACGTTACCCGCAGAAAAACCTGTAGTTGTACTTAACATATTGGCATCGGAAATATTGGGAACTCTCATAAATGTATTGGAGTCTAACTGACCGAACGAAATTTTATGGAATGACAAGATCAGAATTAAAATTCGCTTTTTCATAATGGAAAGAGTGTATTTATTAAAATATTAATAACTTGTCATTCCACCAATATAACAATTATTTACTTTGGAATTATTATTCATAGGATTAGCAATAGGTATAATAGTAGCTTATATTATTTTTGCTCGTTTTAGTTTTGTTCAAAAAAACAAGAATGTAGCTTCTCAAGCTATTGTTTTAAAGGAAAAGATTAAAAAGGTATGTAAATTGATTTCTGTAGAAGGGGATTTTGCGGAAATTTACCATTATGAAAGTGTACGTGAAAAGTTTTTTGATATTCTTATTGGTAAGAAAAAAGCATTAATTTTAATTGATGCTAAGGCACATGTGGGTTTTAATTTGTCTAAAATACAAATGGAAACTAATGAGAAAGTAAAAACGCTAAAACTGACTCACTTTCCGCAACCTGAATTGCTTACTATTGAAACCGATTTTAAATATTACGATAAAAAGGAAGGGTGGCTAAATCCTTTTTCTACAAAAGATTTAAATGAAATAAATAAAGAGGCAAAACAGTATATTATTGATAAAATTCCACAAAGTGGATTGATTTCTGAGGCACGAAAAGAGGCTTTAAATACAATTCTTTTAGCAGAAAGCTTAGCGCAATCCATAGGGTGGAAGGTAGATTATTCGGCATTGAAGTTAAATGATGTGTCTGAAATAGAAGAGCCAACACAAGTATTAATAGATTAATATGGATATTGAAACTATTAGGACATATTGCTTATCTAAAAAAGGAGTTTCTGAATCATTTCCTTTTGACCAAGAGGTACTGACTTTTAAAGTTTTGAATAAAATGTTTGCCCTTGTAAATATAAATAAGCGCCCATGGGCACTCAATTTAAAATGTGACCCAGAAAAAGCTATCGAATATAGAGAATTTTATGAAGAAATAAAACCCGGTTACCACATGAGTAAAAAGCATTGGAACACGGTAAATTTTGAAGGTAGGCTCGAAAATAAGCTATTATTACATTTAATAAATCATTCTTATAGGCTGGTAGTTTCTAAAATGCCAAAGAAGTTTAAAGAGCAGCTAAAAAGCATCGAATAATTTTATTTATTTATAATAAAATATGTTTATATTTGCACTCGCTTTGTAATAGCCCTAAGAAAACTATAAAGTTAATAATGCGGGCGTGGTGGAATTGGTAGACACGCCAGACTTAGGATCTGGTGCCGCAAGGTGTGGGAGTTCGAGTCTCCCCGCCCGCACAAAGTATAAACCTCAACCCTTTATTAATAAGGTGTTGAGGTTTTTTGTTTATAATAACTGTATGGTATTTGTATTGCGCAGTTGATTAGGCAGATATTAAATGTTTGCTTTTGAATACAAGATCTTTTCTATCTATTATGCATAGAATGATTAATGGAGAAGTAAATGTTTCGATATTTGATGATTCGGTAAACCGAGTTTTTCCTAAAAAAGCATTATTTTCAGGTGTATCTGGAAGAATTTCAATTGCTCTTATGTATTTATAAGGAAATTTACCGTCTTGAATTCTATTTAATTTTTTAAAAAACTCAATCCATTGACCAATTTTCCATTTTTTTGATGACTGATTTTTTGTCTCGTAAATTTCTTTTAATTCATTAAAGTAATCCAAGCTCCTTCTATCCAAAAAGTTCAGTAAAAGTTCATCATCTAATGAGACATCAATACATTCAACAATAGAATAATTGTTCTTATAGTGTATTTCACCCCATCTTTTAGCTGCAAGCACGTTTTCTTCCCAGAAATAAAAACCACTACCCAAAAAAGGGTATTTTAATACTTTTTCATGTGCGTTTTTCTTAGTAATAGATTGAAAAGGGGAGCGATTTAATATATATGCCGATTGATCTTTTCTACAAGTGTGCTGGTAAGTAAATTTCATTATTCGTCTATCTTATCTAAATCAATTAAATTTTTGATTAAATCTTCTTTAAAGCCAGATAAGTTCAAAGTAGGAAGCGTTACAGTGTTGAAACCAGAAAGAGCTGTGAAATTAGAAACAAACCCTCTCATGTAAGGAAATATAATTGCAGGACCGTTTATTGACATAAAATTGAGTAATGTTTCATCATCATCTACATTATAATCAAATACTCCAACACAAAGCATCTTCAAAATAAAATCATTTTTTGAATCTAAAATCTCTAATTCCAGGTTTATATGAAACTGATTTTCATTCCTATTAATTACGGCTTGTGGAGTTATTTCGAAGGAATTTTCTTCAAGGTTTAATTCTTTTTTGTCGAATTGAAATTTTGTTACTACAAAATTTACAAAATTTAATTGTGATTTTTTTTTCAATGCTAATCCCTTTAAAATAAAAAAAGAACCTTGTTAGGGTTCTTTTTGATGATGTTTTGTTTGAAGCTTATTGACTTCCTTTCCTGATTTTTGAAAGACTTAAAAAGTTCATATTTCCGATAGGTGTCATGTAAGTAATTATTCAACGATCCAGAGCTTTCAAACCAAGAATTATTATCATGATGATCAAATTCACTCATTAGACTCATTAATTCTTCTTTCGATATATTGCTTACGAAAGCCTTATTAAGATCTAAAGATTTTTTCATTACCTCAGTATACATAATTAAATATTTTAAGGTTAAAAAATTATAGTATAATATAAATACTATTTTCAAATATAATAATAAAGTAATGTCAATTACAACATTATTATGTTATGTTTTTATTATTTTACAACGGGGTGCAAATGTACAAAAATAATATTTCACTTTGAATCCCCAATCTAATATATAATTTACATGTTTGTGAACAGAAAATATTAATGTAAATATATCTAATATTGTGCCAAAAACACTAAAAATAAAATAGGCTTTAAATAAATGAGATTTAATTCAGTTTATTAGTTGAACTTAGTCTTTAATACCATCAAACGAAAGTAATTCTGAGGTTGTAATTCCAAATGCGTCAGCTATTCTTTTGAGCATTGAAACTTTCATTTCTTGCTTGCTTAATTCGTGTTTCCTTAGGTTTTGACCATCAATTCTAGCTTTAAAAGCAATTTCTTCAGTACTTAATTTTCTACTACTCTCAAGCTTCTTATGTGCTTCCCTAGCTTTTGTCGGACAATTTTTTTAAAGACACATTAAGCAACTATTTTATATTTTCTCGCTGATAACTTAAACGAACAGCTTCTGATTTGAACTCCGATTTGTAAACTCGTTTTTTCATAATTCTGAGATTTTTTTTTCTGTCTTAAAATCTTTAAAGTTTATGTCCTAATTAAGCTAGGTATTCCATATAAAATGATATTTAATAATTCGTTCGAAAAATTACACAAACTGTAATTTTTCGAAATTTCATTTACTAAATTTGATTTCTTAAAAATTCCGCAATCTATAATCAAATTATGCTAATCCTTATAACTCCAGAAAACGATACTCCGAATGAAACTGAATGGATCAATTCTTTTTTTGAGGCTGGATTAGAAATTCTTCACGTACGTAAACCAAATAAAAATTACGTACAACATATGGCATATCTAAGTGCAATTGAAGAAGAATACCACAGTAAAATCATGCTACATTATCAACACGATTTAGCAGAAGATTTTATGCTAAAAGGGGTGCATATTCAAGAGCAACCTAGGGTAGAATTGGGAGAGGATTTTGGATTGTATGTAACTCGTTTCACAACCCAAGGTTATGATGTAAGTACTTCCTTTCATAATCCATCGGAGGTTATGTTGTATAAGGAAGTTCCTTTAATTTATAATTTATTAAGCCCTGTGTTTACCGCCATTTCGCAACCAGGAATGGAAGGAAAAGCATTTGATGTTTCCAATATCGAAGTTCCTGTAATTGGTATGGGTGGGGTGCATTCTAAAAATATAAGCGCCGTAAAACAATTGGGTTATGTTGGAGTAGGTGTTTTAGGTGGTGTTTGGAATGCTGGAAACCCATTAGACGCTTGTAAGAATTTAATCCGCTCGGTAAAAGAAGTCTATTAAAAAGAAATATTTAAGGTGCTTCCCGAACGAACGGCGTTGTATCTCCTTAATGGAAAACCTTCCTTCCCATCAATTTTATTTCCTAAAGCATCGTACACTATTTTTTCTTCTCCGCAAGTATATGCAAAGCGTCCCTTATTAGCTTTAATAGTTTCTATTGTTGGTATTGAGCAACTACCAAAAGGGTGATTTGGTTCTGCTAGTTCGTAAACTAAAAAAATACTACTACTAGCAGCTTCTATATAAACTCCTTCTATAAAATTTGCCTTATCTGGAATAATCAATTTAGTCCCAGGAAAATCTTTAAGATTTGCATATTGAGGCAAATTCAGGTTTAATGAAAAATTTACGCTTTTATTTCCTAAAAAATTATTAGTATCTCTACGTTCCTCACGATCAGACTCGCAAGAAAAAAGTCCGAATAATAAAACACATGTTAGCACTGTAAAAAAACGTTTCATATATTGAAATAATTAATAATCTACAAAGTAAGCAATTTTTAGTATATTTGATTTTATCACCATCCCATTATTCGTGGGATTTTTTGTGTTTATAAACGAAACGATTATGAGTAAAGTATCTTATTATACCGCCGAAGGATTAAAAAAATTACGTGACGAATTAAATCACCTAAAAGATGTAATGCGCCCTAAAGCTTCCCAAGATATTGCAGACGCCCGCGATAAAGGAGATTTAAGTGAAAATGCTGAATACGACGCCGCTAAGGAAGCTCAAGGAATGTTAGAAATGGAGATTTCAAGATTAGAAGAAATTTCTGCTGGAGCTCGTTTAATCGATGAATCTCAATTAGACACCTCTAAAGCCTTAGTGCACTCTACAGTGACCATTAAAAATCAAATTAATGGTGCTACTATGAAATATAAATTAGTAGCTCAAAGTGAAGCTGATATAAAAACGGGAAAAATATCCGTTGACTCTCCAATTGGTAAAGGTTTGTTGGGAAAACAAGTTGGTGATATTGCAGAAATACAAGTCCCTAGCGGAATTATGAAATTTGATGTTATTGAAATTACTAGAGACTAAACAATGGCATCCATATTCACTAAAATAATAAACGGAGAAATTCCGTCTTATAAAATAGCAGAAACAGAAGACTTTTATGCAATGTTGGATATTGCCCCAAACTCCAAAGGTCATACACTTTGTATTCCAAAAAAAGAAGTAGACAAACTTTTTGATTTGGATGAAGAAACCTATAATGGTTTGTTTCGCTTTTCTAGAAAAGTAGCATTAGCTATCGAAAAAACAGTTTCTTGCGAACGTGTAGGCTTAGCTGTCGTAGGACTTGAGGTTCCTCATGTACATATTCATCTAATTCCATTAAATACCATGGGGGATATGAGTTTTGCAAATAAAGTTTCCATGACTTCTGAAGAAATGACTTTATTAACAAAAGAAATTAGTGCTAACTTTTAAGTTAAAGTAGTTAAAAAATTAATCCATTAATTTACCATAATTCAACATTGATAAATTAACATTTAGTCAACGAAATCTGAAACGTAGTTCCTTTTCCTCTTTCTGACTTTGCTACTTTGATCTGTCCACTGTGGTAGTCCACAATAATTCGTCTTGCTAATGACAAACCTAATCCCCAACCAATTGGTTTAGAAGTATATCCTGGTTCAAAAATCTTATTAAAATTCAATCTTGAAATTCCTGATCCTGTATCTATAACTTGAATTTTCACAGATTGTTTATCCTCTAAAACTAAAACTTTTAAATCGCCCTTTCCCCTCATAGCATCAATAGCATTTTTAACTAAATTCTCAATAGTCCAAGCATACAAAGGTTTATTTAATTTTACAAGAATAGGATTTTCGGGAGTTGATATTTCAAAATTAATTAGTTTTGAGCTGCGTGCTTTTAAATATTCGTAAGCCTCCTGTGTTTCGCTAACTATGTTAGCCAACTCTAGTGTTGGTTTAGAGCCAATTTTAGAAAAGCGATTTGTAATCATTTTTAATCGATTGATATCCTTTTGCATCTCCGTTAAATATTCTGGATTTACATTTTCAATCTTCAATATTTCTAACCAACCTACTAATGAGGATAATGGAGTTCCTATTTGATGAGCCGTTTCCTTAGCCATTCCTGCCCACAACTTATTTTGCTCACTAATTTTAGTAGTGTTAAAGAAAAAATAAACCATTCCAACCAAAAGAAGAACAACCACTACTATAGCTATTGGGTAGTATTTTAGTTTATTTAAAATAAGAGAGTCCCCATAATATAAAAACTGAATTTTACCATCGGGTAGTTCATTAATTATGGGCTGATTTCTTTTTTTTAGACTGCTAATATATTCCTCAAAATTAACTGGATTTTCTGTAATGGATTCTGGAATATTTCGATGTAAACTCACGCTTCCGTCAGCATTTAATTTTACAATTGGGATTTTACTATTACTGGTAATAATCATTAAGTTTAATTCCAAATAGTCATTAGTATCTTCGGAGGCAATTGTTTTTTGAGATTGCGCCCAAATCCTCATTTTATCACGTTCCACATCTTTTAAGCGTTCGAAAAACAAGGTGGTATTCCATAAAAGCAAGCCCAAAATAATGAACAATGCGGAAAGCATAAACATCTTAGAAGTTCTATTTTGAGCAAAAAAATTCATGTAATAAGTTTATGATTAGGGAGTATAAGTATCATTTAATGGATTAATATCTGCCACTTTTAATGAAGGATTCAAAGTAATTGTTTTTATTGTTCTTTTAACCTCTTTAACTTCGAAATTATAAGTTGGATAGGCCCATGCCCAATCTTTTAAAACAACCACTTGGGAATCCGTAGGTTTTTCTCCCCTCATTAACGGAATTGGAATATAATATGTTGTTGATCTTCCATCTTCAAAATCGACCTTTACCTCTACAGGCATTGGCATATTCCCTGTTCTAATCAAACTGATTTTAGTTCTTTTTTTAGCATCTTCTACAGTGTCAATACCGTAATCAATTGTATTGGTAGTTTGTGTCCAATCCATTAAATACCAATCCAACTGAAGGTTTGAAGTTTTTTCGGCTATTCGCTTAAAATCGTTAGGTTTTGGGTGTTTAAATTTCCACTGATTATAATAGTTTTTAATTGTTTGCTTCAAATTATCCTCTCCAATAATATATCCTAATTGATCTAAAAAAACAGCTCCTTTTGAATAAGCTGATGCTCCGTACGCAAAATTATAATTGTACCGATCTGCATGTGTGGTTTGTGGCTGCTCAATCCCTGAATTTGCTAATTGGTAGTAAGAGTCATAACTGCTTTGATTGGGATAATTTTCCCCCAACTGAAGCACTTCGTTTTCTGCAAGATTAGAAATATAGGTCGTAAATCCCTCATCCATCCATTCGTTTTTGGCTTCGTTAGTTGCTAAAATATGCTGGAACCAGACATGTGCCATTTCATGTGCTGTTACCCCTACTAAGCTTCTATATTCCCGATCCCCCGTAATTAGTGTACACATTGCATATTCCATTCCACCATCACCACCTTGTATTATGGAGTATTGCGGATAAGGATAAGCACCTATATTTTTTTCATAAAAATCCATTAATTGAAAGGTTACGGGTTGAAGCTTTTTCCAATTTTCCTGATACTTTTTTTCATTCTTATAAAAAAAATGTATCTTTTTATTGTCTCCAAAAGGCAAGATATCGTGTAGGTAATTAGGATCTGCAGCCCAAGCAAAATCATGTACATTTTCTGCTTTAAAATGCCACTCTAATTTTTTTCCTTTTTTAAGTGTAACTTCATCATCAGTATAACCGTGACCAACCGCGGAAGCATTTTGTAATACTCCTGTCCCTGCAACTGTATATGAATTATCTAATTTTAATTTTATATTGTAGTTTCCAAAAACACCATGAAATTCCCTTCCTATATAAGGATCAGCATGCCAACCTTCGTCATCGTATTCTGCTAATTTTGGGTACCATTGCGTCATCGATAAAGCAATACCTTCTTTATTATTCCTTCCCGATCGCCTAATCTGTTTAGGTACCTGGCCTTCAAACTCTAATTTAATTTTAGAAACCGAATTGGGTAAAATGGGTTGTTCCAAGATTACTTCTAGGATTGTTCCCGAAACTTTAGTCTTTGCATTTTTACCATTTATAGTAAGTTCCTTTACTTTTAAAAAGCCTATTTCCTTAGGACTTAATTTTGAAATACGATCTCCTACACGCTTATCTGCATCTTTAATTGTTCGGGATCTTACATCCATTTCACTATTTGGCTGAAATGCATTAAAATATAAATGAAAAAAAAGCTGTTTTAAAGTATCAGGCGAATTATTCGTATACTCAATTTCTTCAGTCCCTACATATTTATACTTCTTAACATCAATATCCACATCCATAATATAGTTGGCTTGCTGTTGCCAATACTTAGGGTGTGGTTGTGCTGTTAAAATTCCAAAAATAAAAAACAATAAAATGGATGGTGTATATTTCATCAATTACATTTTTTGAGCCATCAAAATAGCATTATACAAATTCACCATTTTTCCCGATTTAGAAATTGTAGAAAAAGAACCTTCAGTTTCATCTCCTAAAACTACATTGCTTTTAGAACCATTACCACTTTCCATAATTATTTTTTTTACCTGAGCTGCTGTTAATTTCGGAAAATACGAACGAATAACTGCCGCTACTCCTGCTACTGCTGGAGCTGCCATTGACGTTCCCTGTAAATACTCATAAGTGTTTAATGGCGTTGTCGCATATATTTTAACGCCAGGAGCAAAAACATCGACATTCTTTTTACCGTAATTCGAAAAATTTGCTACCATTTGCGATCCGTATTCGTAATTTAAAGCTCCAATTGTTATAAAATTATCCGAAACTTCTGCAATCGTAGTTGTTTGGTCGTTCGGATATACGTTAACATTATCCATATTCTTAGCATCATTACCCGCAGCATTTACAATTAACACATCCTTAGAACCTGCATACTTTATAGCATCTCTAACCCAATCTGGATGTGGAGAAAAGTACTTTCCAAAACTTGTATTTATTACTTTTGCTCCATTATCTACTGCATAGCGAATTGCTAAAGCTACATCTTTATCATATTCATCTCCATCTGGAACTGCGCGTACTGCCATTATTTTTACATTATTAGCAATTCCTTTCATTCCAATTTTATTTTTACGATTTGCGGCAATAATACCTGCTACGTGGGTACCGTGTTTAGCATCATTAAGTTTTGGATCTGGCCCACCAACTTTATTATTTCCATAATATTTTTCAGAAAGGTCATTTTCATTATCCCCTAGCTTTTTACGTGCATTTAACTCAAGGTTGTAATGTGTTTCTTGTCGCTCTTTGATACTTTCAACGTATTCTTCAAAGCCTTTAAGAAAGTCAACCATTGTCTCTCCTTCGGCTACGTTTCCATACATTCTAAGCAACATCTGCTTGTAATTTTGTTCTTTTTCGCTTTGCGCAATCATTCCCAAAAGCTCCTTTGATGTATATGTAGGCTTTCCTAACTGTTTTGTAGCAAAATCATGCGATTCTTTTACCTGTGCTAAAATAGGTTTGTACTGCTGTAGCGTTTGCTCATTTTCTGCTACTTCTTTTTCGTATGCCGCTTTAGCTTTTATATATAGCTCGTACAACTCTTTGTCTTTTCCTTTTAAAGTTGCAGCATCTATACTTTCAAAACGCGATTTATTATCTCTAATAATACGAACGAATTCCATATTTTCTGCAACTATGTCTCCTAAAAAATTCCAGCCGTTAATATCATCCACGTAACCATTACCATCGTCATCTTTTCCGTTTAATTTTTCCTTCGGGTTTTTCCAAATCTTTCCCTTTAAGTCTTCATGATTTATATCAACACCACTATCTACAACGGCTACAATAACCATTTTGTTTCTACGATGATTTAACAATTCGTCGTAAGCTCTTGTTACACTCATTCCTGGAATAGTATCTAATAAAAGATCTGCTTGATTCCATTCCTTTAATTGTTCTTCCGTAAGAGAAGCCGTTTTTAATGGAATAGCATCTACATTTTCGGCAGGTATATTTAATACTTTTGGATTTGTTGAAAAACAACTATTTAATAATAGTGAAACTCCAAGACCAATTGGAGCAATTTTTAAGGTTAAATTCATTTTATAAATTAATTAAAAAGTTCGTTAAAACTGAATATTTCTTTTAATCGCACTCCTTTTTCAGTGTGCCGTACTGTTATTACTTCATTATGTGCATCGTGTTGCAAAAACAAATACCAATTATTGGTGGCTGCTTTTTCTAAAAACACACTTTTTTCCTGCAATGTTAATAAAGGACGAGTATCATACCCCATTACATAAGCTAAGGGAATATTGCCTACAGTAGGTAACAAATCCCCCATAAAAACGATAATTTTTTCTTGATATTGCACTATGGGTAGCATCTGCTTTTCAGTATGGCCATCTATATAACAAATAGCAAATGGCAACTCTTTAGAGTTTCCGTAATTTATATTAGGTGCCACAAACTGCAACTGACCACTTTCTACTATAGGCTGTAAATTTTCAGTTAAAAAAGAAGCTTTTTCTCGTGCGTTTGGTTTTGTTGCCCATTGCCAGTGAAGTTTGTTTGTCCAGTAGATTGCATTTGAAAAAGTAGTTTTTATAGCCTCTCCATTCCTGTGAGTTGCTCCACCAACATGGTCAAAATGTAAATGTGTTAGAAAAACGTCCGTAATGTCCTTTCCTGAAAAACCTAAACTTTGAATAGAATCCATTAAAGTATGACTCCCCCAACGGTTATAATGGCTATAAAATTTCTCAGACTGTTTGTTTCCCATGCCTGTATCCACTAATATCAAACGTTTTTCGGTTTCAATTAATAAGCACCTTGCTGCAATATCAATCCTATTGTTACTATCCGCAGGGTTTGTTTTTTGCCAAATTGTTTTAGGGACAACACCAAACATAGCGCCTCCGTCTAATTTAAAATTTCCTGCTTCAATAGAGTGAAGAATCATTTATTATGAGTTAACAAAGACTAATATACAACGCTGAAAAAAATTATTCTACAATTTGGACTCATATTAAATCTTATTTAAGAAAAATCATCCGTTCTTTTGTATTTTTATCAAAAGTTAAGAAAAATTAATGTTAGAGTTAGCAGGAATAATCATATTAGGTATTACCGCACAATGGGTAGGCTGGAAGTTGAAACTTCCTTCAATACTCCCATTAATCTTAATAGGACTTTTATTTGGACCGCTATCTACTCAATTTACTGATGATGGAAGCAAACTGCTTGAGCCTATTTGGAATGGAACAAAAGGCTTGTTCCCCGGAAGTGGTATTTATCATTTTGTTTCTTTAGCTATTAGTATTATACTATTTGAAGGAAGTCTTACACTTAAACGTAACGAAATTTTAAATGTAGGTCCTGTAATTTTAAAGCTTATTACTGTTGCTGTTGTAATTACCTTCTTTGGAGCTGGTTTTACAGCACACTATATTATTGGCTTAAGTTGGGAAATTTCTTTCTTATTTTCTGCACTAATTATTGTTACAGGGCCAACCGTAATCTCACCAATTCTTAGAAACATTCCGCTCAAAAAAGATTTAGCAACTATTTTAAAATGGGAAGGAATTTTAATTGATCCTATTGGAGCTTTAGTTTCCGTATTGGTTTTCGAATTTATTAGTGTAGAACATCAATCTGGATTTACCCAAACTGCTTTATTAGAATTTGGTAAGATTCTACTTTTTGGATCTACTTTCGGTTTTACGTTTGCACATGCTTTGGGTATTGCTATTAAAAAAAAGGTTATACCTCATTATTTATTAAACGTTTTTACATTAGCAACTGTACTAGGTGTTTTTGTGTTATCAGATGCTTTTGCTCATGAATCGGGATTATTAGCTGTAGTAGTAATGGGGTTAGTATTAGGAAACACAAATGTTCCCAATCTTAAGGAACTATTATATTTTAAAGAATCTTTAAGTGTTTTATTAATATCCATACTATTCATTCTTTTAGGTGCTAATATTAATTACGAAGATCTATTGCTTGTAGCTAACTGGAAATCGGCTATGCTATTTGCTGTAGTAGTTTTTGTTGTAAGACCTATTGGGGTTTTTATAAGCTCAACCAGATCGGGACTAAAGATTAATGAAAAACTTTTTATAAGTTGGATGGGACCTCGGGGAATTGTAGCTGCGGGTATTGCTTCACTTTTTGGGTCAAGGCTTAGGGATGCAGGCGAACCAGGAGCCGAATATATTACACCTTTAGTTTTTATGATTGTACTTGGTACTGTTTTATTAAATGCCACTACGGCACGTATGTTTGCTAAATTAGTTGGTGTTTTCCAAAAGCGCTCTACTGGAATTTTAATTATTGGCGCTTCTAAAGTTTCCAGATTAATTGCTACTTACTTAAAACAACACGGACGTTATGTGGTACTTGTAGATACCAATCAAGAGCATATCGAAACCGCTAAAGACTTAGGTATTGATGCTATTGAAGCTAATATTTTTAATGACCATTTAGAAGATAATATAGAATTGAGTAATGTCGGTTTTTTGATTGCACTTACAGCCAATGATAAGATTAATCAAAGGGCAATAAACGTGTTTAGAAATCAATTTGGAGAAAATGGTACCTACCGCACGATTTCTAATACAGAAATGAAAAATAAAACTAAGTTACCTTCAGAAGGATTATTTTCTAAAACACATGATTTTTTAAGCCTTTCAGAGGTTGCTAATCGTTATCCTGGAATATCCGAAATAGCTTTGGTAGATAAAAATCATCTGAAAAGCATTTTAGAAATTACTAAAAAGGATGACTTTATTGTTCCTCTTTTTATACGAATGCCTAGTGGTGAAATCCAAATTATATCTTCGTTGGAAACAACACTATTAAATTATGTTGACGGTAGTGCTCTTGCTTATTTAGGAAGACCAATTGATGTCGAAGAATCGCAAACAAAAGGGCAAGCACCTATTTTAGTTGAAAGTTAATTCCACTCTAAAAACTGTTGTATTAATATGTATGTGGTAGATGATGAACTTTTACATTTTCCATCGGTTAATAGTGCTGATGAATATGGTCTTTTAGCTACTGGCGGAGACCTTTCTACTAATCGATTAAAATTAGCTTACCAAAGCGGTATTTTCCCTTGGTTTGAAGAAGGACAACCTATACTATGGTACAGTCCTAATCCTCGGATGGTTTTGTTTTTTGAAAATCTTAAGATTAGCAAATCTATGAAACAGCTCCTCAAAAAAAAGCCTTTTATTGTAACTATTAATTCTTGTTTTGAAGAGGTTATACAAAACTGTGCTGCTCAAAAAAGAAGAAATCAAAATGGTACTTGGATTACTGCAAATATGATTGAAGCCTACACAAAACTCCATGAAGAGGGCATGGCAGTATCCGTAGAAGTATGGCAAGATCAACAGCTAGTTGGTGGACTTTACGGAATAGATCTTAAAGAAAACAAGGTGTTTTGCGGCGAAAGTATGTTTTCAAAAGTAAGCAATGCTTCAAAAACTGCGTTTATTTACATCTCAAAGTATTTCAGAAATCTTGGTTATAAATTAATCGATTGTCAAATGCATAACGATCATCTAGAAAGTTTAGGAGCTATTGAAATTCCAAGAAAAGATTTTATCGAGATTATAAAATCTTAGTATGATAAAAGCTACATTGCGATTTATATGGATAAGCTTTAAAATGTAAGTATCTTAGATTAATCCGACTAAAAACAATAATTATTAAGTCCTTATGAATACTCAAATAAAAAGTATCCCTGAAATTATAGAAAACAGCTTATCTAACGCCTTTACTTACAGTGAATTTAAAGACAAAGTAAAAGCGGTTGCTGAAATAGGCAAATCGACAGGAAATGATCCTGATAATAAAGACCTAGCTAATTACACTAAACTTACGTATGCACGTATTAAGCGTTTAGATAAAACACTTAAAATAGATGCGCATATTACAAAAAAAGTGCAAGCTGTTGATAATCCTATAACTTGGATTATCCTTACGGAAAGCTGGTGTGGTGACGCTGGACAAACAATTCCTGTGATTAATAAAATAGCTGAACTAAATCCAAATATTGATTTAAAATTATTGTTAAGAGACGACAATGATGATTTAATGAACGAATTTTTAACCAATGGAGGAAAGTCGATTCCTAAACTAATCATGTATAATACTGAAACGAAAGAGGTGAAAAATACTTGGGGTCCACGACCAACTGAAGCCACAAAACTAGTTAATGATTATAAGGAAACACATGGGCAATTAACCCCAGAATTTAAAAAAGATTTACAAGTTTGGTACAATAATGATAAAGGAAAAAATACTGCGGAAGATTTAATAAAGCTATTGTAATATTAAAACCGAATTATATAAAAAGGCTTTAGTTAAAAATAAAGCTTTTTTTATATTTCCAAATTCAACCCCAAAGAAATTAATTCTCGAATTTGAAAAGCGCGAACAGTATCATCATCATAAATTGCTTGAAATGTAAAGTTTGCACTCATGTGCTTATTAATTTTTGAATTCATGTTTAATGTGTAATCAATATCAACGTTAGAAACATTTCCCAAATAATTAGAATATAAATTCATCAGATTTTCAATAGTAACATTTTTCGCCAAAATAAATTTATAATTAGCTATTATAGAAGCTCCAAATTCAACATTTTGAGCTTTTCCTTTTTCCACACCAAAAGCACTTTTAGTTTGAGTAAAAAATGGATCAACTAAAATTAAACGCGCTGTAGAAGGGGCTATGTTCACTTTAAAATTTTCGCTTTTCTTATATAAAACACCTGGCCCGAATTGAAAAAATGCAGGACTTAACCTGTCACTAATTAAAATTCTAGAATTATCTTTTTTAAAATTATAACCTTTGGCAAATTGTGATTTAAAATTAAAAAAAGTAGAATAACTCCATAAAGTGTTATTTATATTTTTAAACAACGTAGCATTAAGTTCCACATTGTCATCTGTCTTCCTAAATTTTTTTTCTTCGTTCAATTTAGTAATACCGTAAGCTAAACGCATTATGTTATCTAGTGCCCAAGTACCTTTCTTATAATTAACCTTATATTCAATATTTGCATTTGTAGCTAAATTTGAAGCTCCTCCTCCTTTCCAATCATTATTAAAAGAAGTTTGATTTACCAATGCTGCTACCTTAAAGTTTTTTTTCCACAATGAACTATTTACAGTTTGTGGTCTAACAATTTGTTTTTCAGATAAGCTATCGCCTACGGATACTTTTACCTCTTGTCCTAAAAGTCCAAAAAATGAAAAGACAAAAAAAAAGATAGTATAATATGTTGTTTTAAACATATCCAATAAAAATAGATTTTTAAATTTATTGTAAAATATCATCAAATTTAATGCCATTAATTACACACAATGCCAGGATTAAATTTCTTTGATTTTAAGCATTCTAAAATAATTTCACTATTTTGTTGTTCAATTAAGGCATAGTATTTGAATTAATAAAAAAAATCTAAACCTAAATTTATCCTACATTATGAAAAAATTAATTATTGCCACATTATTTTTATTAAGCTCTAGTAGCATTTTTGCTCAATTAGACACAAAACTATTAGCTAAAGAATATGCAGATATGTTTATTTTAGCTGAAAGAGTTGCTGATCAAACTGATAAAGTAGTTGCAGATGAGGAAAGTGGAATTGGCTTTAAAAAAGCAAATGGACTTATCTCACTGGAAAGGACTCTTGATAAAAGATCTAATGTAAATACTCAGTTTTTATTTAAATTGGTAAAACCCAATGGTAAGAAAATTCCACTAGATAAGATAATGGCTGAAAAAGTAATTAAAAAGTTTAACGGCGCTTTAATTAAAATGGAAGCTAGTTTGAAAGAGGAGCACGGAGCTCAAGTACAAGAAATATTGGATGACTTGTTTAACTAAGAGTCTACCAATTACTAATAAAAAAACCCGCAGTTGCGGGTTTTTTTATTAACTAAGTTTAAATAAAAATCTATTTATTCTGTGCATATAAAGCAGAAACCTCTATCCAGTTTATTACACTAAAAAAAGCTTCTAAATAATCTGGTCTTCTATTTTGATAATTTAAATAATAAGCATGTTCCCATACATCTACCCCTAAAATTGGAGTTCCTCCACATCCGATGCTTGGCATTAACGGATTATCTTGGTTTGCAGTTCCACAGACTTCAACCTTTCCGCCAGTATGAACACATAACCATGCCCACCCAGATCCAAATTGTGTTGCAGCTACTTTTTTGAAAGCATCCTTAAAAGCCTCAAAAGAACCAAAAGCATCATTGATTGCCTCTGCTAATTCCCCTGTTGGTTTCCCTCCTCCATCTTCGGACATAACGCTCCAAAATAAACGGTGATTGTAAAAGCCTCCTCCGTTATTTCTTACTGCCTTATTTTCTAGATCTAAATTAGCAAGAATATTTTCAATTGTTTTTCCTTCTAAATCTGAGCCATCTATAGCTCCATTTAAGTTGTTTGTATAACCAGCATGGTGCTTACTATGGTGAATCTCCATAGTACGAGCATCAATATGTGGTTCTAAAGCATCGTATGCATATGTCAATTTTGGTAATTCAAAAGCCATTTTGTTTGATATTATTAAGTTATATTCCAAATGTACTAATTAGTATAAAAAATACGCTTGTTTTTTGTTTTAAATAAATCTTAATGTCTAATAATACTGCTGCTTTTACTATTTATAATGCCTCCGCAGGTTCAGGAAAAACCTACACTTTAGTAAAAAACTATATTACAAAAATACTTTCTAGTTCTGATAAAGGACGCTATAAACAAATTTTAGCTGTTACTTTTACAAATAAGGCTGTAGCCGAAATGAAGGATAGAATTTTAAGTAGCTTAAGTGGTTTTTCACAATCAAAAATTTCTGAACAACATATTAGTATGTTTGATGAAATTAAAACTACACTAACTATTTCTGAACAGGAATTACAAAAACGAGCTAAAGAAGTACTTCATTATTTATTACATAATTACACCGCATTTAACGTACAAACTATTGATAAATTTACACAATCAGTAATTAGAACTTTTGCTTTTGACTTAAATCTAAATACTAATTTTGAAGTAGAGTTAGATAGCCAAAGTATTATTGAACATTCGGTTGACGAACTTTTAAATCAAGTTGGGGAGGACAAAAAAATTACTGAAATTATATTAGATTTCATAAAATCTAATATAAACGACGATAGTACCTGGAATATTAAAACCAGTTTAATCGATATTTCTAAAATTATTTTAAACGAAAATGATGTCCCTCATCTCAAACTTTTAAAAACTAAAACGTATGAAGATTTTGAAGCGTTAAAAACCCAATTACAAAAACGAATTGGTTCGAATAAAGTTCTTATTACAAAACTGGCAACCGAATTATTAATTGAATTTGAAAATAAAGGAATTAGTAATGATTTTAATAGGAACACAATCCCCAATCATTTTAAGAAATTAAAAGAAGAAGCTGTTGCTAAATTTCCAACCAACACCAAATGGCAACAAGAAATTGAAAACTATAATTTTTACACAAAAACATGCCCAGAATCTTCTAAACAAATTATTGATGAGCTAAGACCTGCTATTGAAAACTTATTTCATAAAACCAAAAAATTGGTAATTGAAAACGACTTTATTCTTAGGATTTTAAAAAATATTACACAAATGTCCTTACTACAGACCGTGTATTCAATTACTGAAAAGCTTAAAAAAGAAAACAATATTTTATTGATTTCAGATTTTAATCAATTAATTTTTGAAACAATTAAAGACCAACCCACTCCATTTATATATGAACGTCTAGGAGAAAAATTTAAGGATTTTTTTATCGATGAATTTCAGGATACCTCTGTTATGCAGTGGGAAAATCTGATTCCTTTGGCAGATAACGCGGTATCGTCAATTGTTCAGAATACTCAAAATACAGGTACTGTAACCCTTGTTGGAGATGCAAAACAAGCTATTTATCGTTGGCGAGGAGGCAAAGCTGAACAATTTATTGATTTGTGTCAAAATAAAACACCTTTTCCCAACACAAAAAAAACAGTAGCAAATCTAGATACAAATTACAGGAGCTATTCTAATATTATAAAATTTAACAACGACTTTTTTACCTATTTAGCGTCCCAATTTTCAAACCCTATATATAAGCAATTATATGTTAATGGAAATCGTCAAAATAAAAACAGTAGAAATGGTGGCTATGTTCAATTTGATTTTATTGATGGTAAAAATGCTGAAGAAAAAAATAAAATGTATACAGATAAAACATTGGAAATTATAAATCAAATTACTTCCAATGGTTTTGAATACAAAGATATTAGTATTCTCGTTCGTAAAAATTCACAAGGAATTTTATTAGCTAACTATTTAAATGAAAAAAATATTCCAGTAATTTCAACAGAAAGCCTACTCCTTAAAAATTCTAATTCGGTTGAATTACTTATTGCATTAACTTATTTTACAACTAATCAAAAAGACAAAACATTCAAATTAAATTTTCTAAAAGCATTAGCTATTGATCTAAATATTGTAGAAATACATCAATTTTTAGAAAGCCTCATCAACTTAACTCCTACAGAAATTAAAAAATCATTGCAATCGCATCACATAAATTTACCCTTAAACCCTTTTGACTCTACCTCAATTTATGAGGCTTTTGAAAATTGCATTTCTTCTTTTAACCTTCAAGATAATGCAGATACTTACTTGCAATTTTTTATGGATTTCATTTTTGAATATGCACAAAAACGAAATAAAGGAATAAGTGATTTTTTAGAATATTGGGAATCAAAAAAAGACAAGCTAAGCATCGTTGTTCCCAAAGGAAAAAATGCGGTACAAATATTAAGTATTCACAAATCTAAAGGACTAGAGTTTCCTGTAGTTATTTATCCTTTTGCTGACACTGAAATTTACAGGAATCGTGCGCTAAACTTATGGCTACCAATTCATGAATTTTCTACTACCTTTTCTGAAGCTTATATTTCTTATAATAAAGAGCTGTTTGAATCTTACTCTGAAATAACTAGGATAAAACAAAATGAAATTACTCAACTTCAAGAACTGGACAACTTTAACATCCTATATGTTGCTTTAACTCGTGCCAAGGAACAATTATATATTTTAAGTAATCATAATAAACAAGGAAAATCAATTCCAGCTGGAAGTTTTCAATCTTACTTTATTGAATTTTTATCTAATCAAAAATTTAGACAAATAAACGAAACCCAATTTTGTCTTGGTGAAGCTAATAAAATATCTTCAAAAGCAACCAATACTGAAAATAGTATTAACCTTAACTCATACTTAACTTCAAACAAAATAAACCATGGTATTAGCGAAGTTATTCCTGAAGTAATTAATAATAAAAAACAAAAAAATGCTATTGACAAAGGAAAAATTATACATGAAATATTTTCCAAAATAAACGACCGTTCAGATGCTCAAAAAGTACTTAAATCTTATCAATCAAAACTTAATTCTGACAACTTTGAACTGTTACAAAAAAACATCAACTCGATTTTAAAAAATGATAAATTCAAGACAATTTTCAAAAATGAAAACACAATATACAATGAAAGAGAATTCATAATAAACGGAAATATTCTAAGACCAGATAGAATAGAAATTGATTCCAGCCATACAATTCATATCATAGACTATAAAACTGGTGAAAAAGAAGAGAAGTATTTGAATCAAATCGAAAAATATGCCTCAATTTTTGAAGATATAGATCCAAATAATATAAAAAAATATATCATATACATTCAAAAAGACCTCAAAATAGAAGAATTATAGCAATATAAAATACTTATTTTAAGTACTTTGTGTATTTTTTATCAACAAAAAATACTATATTTTTTTAGTCATCGTTTTGATTCTAAACAATATCCTATTACATTTGTTAACAATAACACTTAAAATAATCGGAATAAATAATATGAAACATCTAAGTAAAGTATTAGTTGCTTTGTTTGCAGGAATGGCTTTAAATACTGCCGTTGCACAAAGTGAGTCCCAGCCTTGGGCTATTAGAGTAGGTACAAATGCAGTGGACTTTTTCAACGAGAAAAATACATTTGAAGATTTTCGCCTATTAAAAACAGACAATTGGAATATTCTTCCTTCAATATCTGAATTGGCAGTGAGTAGATATATTACATCTGGTATTTCTGGAACTATTGGTGGAAGTTTAAACAGAATTGATAAAGTTGGAAGTTTAAATAATGACCCTTCAAACCCTGTTTCAGTAGATGAAACTTCTTATTATTCTGCTGAAGCTTTAATTAGCTATGATTTAAGACATGCCTTTAAGAAACCAGAAGGTTGGTTTGCACCCTATGTAGGACTAGGTGGAGGTTATAATTGGATCGATGATCAAGGAGGTTTTTCTGCTAATTTTACTATTGGATTTGATTTTTGGATTAATGAAAATTTTGCACTTTATATAGATTCGACTTACAAAGGTAATTTGAGTGAATATGACAATGTTGATGAGAATATCACTTATACTTCAAGTCAATCAAAAATTTTAGGGCAATCTTCACACATGCAACACTCTGTAGGGGTTAAATTTGCTTTTGGTGGTGTTGATACTGATGGAGATGGAATTACGGATAAAAAAGACGAATGTCCAGAAGTTTTTGGTTTAAAAGAATTCAATGGTTGTCCTGATACTGATGGAGATGGTATTAAAGATTCTGAAGATGAATGTCCTGACGCTGCAGGTACTGCTGAAAATGGAGGTTGTCCTGATACCGATGGAGATGGTGTAGTTAATAAAGATGATGCTTGTCCAGAAGTTGCTGGGACTAAAGAATTAAACGGTTGCCCTGATTCTGATGGAGATGGCGTAGCTAATAATATTGATGGATGTCCTAACGAATCTGGCCCTGTTGCTAACAACGGTTGTCCATATACTGATAAAGATGGTGACGGAGTTTTAGATAAAGACGATAAGTGTCCAGATGTTGCTGGTGTAGCTTCAAACAGTGGTTGTCCTGAAATTAAAGAACCTACAATTGAAGTTCAAAAGAAATTGAATGATTATGCTAAAACTATTTTATTTAATAGTGGTAAAGCAACAATTCAAACACAATCTGAAGCTGTTTTAGGTGATATTACTAATATATTAAAAGAATACCCAACTGCTAAATTTACAGTTGACGGTCATACTGATAGTGTAGGTAGTGCTTCTTCTAATCAAAGATTGTCTGAAGCTAGAGCTGCTTCTGTTAAAGCATTCTTAATCAACAGAGGAATTACTGCAAGTAGATTATCTTCTAAAGGTTACGGAGAAGTTTCTCCAATATCTTCTAATGCTACTAAAGCTGGAAGAAAATTAAACCGACGTGTTGAAATTAATTTGATTAAATAATTAATTAAAATTATTATAATTTTAAAAGCGCCTTCTAACGAAGGCGCTTTTTTTTATATACTTGCAACCTATAGCAACACCCAAGAATATAAATAATGAATTCTTTCTTAGATACTGTCAATGAAAAATTAATTAACGAATATATTACGGACTTTGACAATCTTGTTATTGTGCTTCCAAGCCAACGAGCAGGTTTATTTTTAAAAAAAAAACTTGTTACTTCTTTAAAAAACAAAACAAGTATCCTTCCACAAATTATAAGTATAGAAACGTTTATTGATGATTTATCAGAACTCTCAAGTGCTGATAATGAAACACTATTACTCTTATTTTATAATGCTTATCTAAATGTTAATCCACTTGAAGAAAAAAAAGATTTTGAAAATTTTTTAAGTTGGGGGCAAATACTACTTCAAGACTTTAATGAAATTGATAGGTATCTAATAAATCACAAACAGTTTTTTAACTATTTATATTATATAAAAGATCAAAAACATTGGTTTTTACAAGAAAATAAAACCAATCTTATAGAAAACTATATCCAATTTTGGGAAAGTCTTGAATTGTATTATCAAGAATTTTCATCTACCCTATTAAAAGAAAAAAAAGGGTATCAAGGTCTTCAATATAGAATTGCTGCCGAAAATTGTATCGAAAAAAGTAAAGCCACTAAAGATCATTACTTATTTGTTGGTTTTAATGCGCTAAATGAGGCCGAACAAGCTATTTTCAAAACGCTACAAAAAGAAAATAAAGCCGATTTTATATGGGACGCTGATGCCTATTTTGTAAACGACAATAGCCATGATGCCTCTTACTTTTTAAAAAAAAACAAGCGTACTTGGAACGATACTAATCTACTAAATACAAGTTTACACCACTCTTACATACAACCAAAAAAAATTAATATTAATGGTGTTCCCAAAAATATTGGTCAAATAAAATACGTAGGACAATTATTGGAAAGCTTGTCGGCACAAGAACTCACTAAAACAGCGGTTATTTTAGCAGACGAGAGCTTATTAACCCCTTTACTAAATTCGTTACCTAACAATGTTACTAATGTAAATATTACAATGGGGCAACCTATGTCTCAAGTGCCAATTACAAATTTTATAACGCAATTATTTACATTAAAACTTTCCGAAAAAGAGCAAGGATTCTACTATAAAGATATTATTTCACTATTTCAGCACAACGCATTAAAAACACTCTTAAATGAGAATACTTGTAATGAAATCATAAAACACATTAACGACAATAACTTTATTTATGTTAATGTAGCTATAATACATAATAAAGTAGCAGAAGAAAAAAAAGCTATTATTCAAACGCTTCTTAGTTCATGGAAAAATAATAAATCCTTACTCGAAGAAATAGAATATGTATTAAACGAATTAATAACTATTTTTAATTTAAACAAAGAAAAAGCACAAACCTATTACTGCAAAAAATTACTCGAAATAGTAATTGGATTACAAGAGCTTGTTACTTCACATTCACACATTAGCACCATAAAAGTTTTAATTCAATTTTTTAATATAAAATTAAACAGCGAAACAATTAATTTTAGAGGAGAACCTTTTGAGGGGCTACAAATTATGGGTGTTTTAGAATCTCGTTGTTTGGATTTTGAGACTGTAATTATCACCTCCATTAATGAAAGAACATTACCCTCAGGTCAAAAAGAAAATTCCTTTATTCCTTATGATTTAAAAGTAGAAGTTAAATTGCCTACTTTTAAAGAAAAAGATGCTATATATGCCTATCACTTTTATAGACTTCTTCAACGGTGTAAGACGGCATATTTAATTTACAATACCGAAGTTGACGAGCTAAACTCTGGAGAAAAAAGTAGATTTATACAACAATTAGAATTAGAGCCACACCCCAATCACGAAACAGTTTCCAATATAGTTACAACTAGAATCGGCAATAATTATTCTTCGATTACTACTATTAAAAAAAATAAATCTATACTAAAAAAACTTTCATTATTAGCACAAAATGGCTTTTCTCCGTCTGCCTTAGTAACTTACTTACGTGATCCGTTAACCTATTATGAGCGATATATCCTAGGGGTACAAGAATCCAAGATTATTGAGGAAGAAATCGCTGCAAATACTCTTGGAACAATAATTCATGAAGTTTTATGTAATTTTTACGCTCCTTTGGAAAGCAAAATTGTAAAAGAGCATGATATTAAAAATATGCTACAGCAACTTGATAAAGAAGTAATAAAGGAGTTTCAAAAAAATTACTTGGGAGCTCAAATAACCCACGGTATAAATTTATTAAGTTTTGAAGCGGCTAAACAATTTATTCAAAAATTTCTTTTAAGTGAAATAACCCTTTTAAAGAAAGGAAATGAATTAATAATCGTAAGTATTGAAAAAAAATATAAAACTAAAATAGACGTCCCTAATCTTGATTTTCCGATATACATCAAAGGAACTGTAGATCGAGTAGATCGATTAAATGGAAAACTGCGTATAGTTGATTATAAGACAGGCTTTGTAGACCCCGCTAAACTGAAAATTAAAGATTGGGAAACTATCCGTTTAGATGAAAGCTATAGCAAAGCACTACAAATATTAATGTATGCCTATATGTACTATAATGAAAATAACCTTTCTGAAACGGTCGAAGGTGGAATTATTGCTTTTAAAAAACTTAATCAAGGTTTTTTATCTTTTGCTCAAGGTGTAGGTAGAAATGCAAACTCAGATATTAATTCAGAAGTTTTTGATCACTTTTTAAAACAATTGCAACTATTAATTCAAGAAATTTGTGACATCAATCAACCCTTTATAAGTAATGAGCTTAAAGATTCATAAAAACATTCCTCTTATTGGAGAACATGATAAACCAATTATATCTGATTTTATTTTTGATGAAACAAAAATTAATCAACCCGTTGTGATTTTTTGTCATGGTTATAAAGGCTTTAAAGATTGGGGAGCCTGGATACTGATGTGTAAGAGTATTGCTGAAAAAGGTTTTTTTGTAGTTGCCATAAATTTTTCGCATAATGGAGGAACCATACAGGAGCCTATTGATTTTTCAGATTTAAAAGCCTTTGGAAATGATAACTTTTCTAAACAGCAAGACGATTTACAATCAGTAATTGATGAAATTACCTTAGATAATTTTAAATTTAGCAACTATACTAACTCATCTAATCTTACGCTAATGGGACATTCAAGAGGTGGTGGAGCAGCTATAATTAAAACTGCAAATAATTCAAAAATTAAAAAGTTAGTCACTTTAGCATCAATAAGTACTTACGACACTAGTTTTCCGACAGGAAAAATTCTTGAAAACTGGAAAAAAGAAGGCGTTTGGTATATCAAAAATGGTCGAACCAAACAGGAGATGCCACATTATATTCAATTTTATGAAGACTACCAAACCAATAAAAAAAACCTAGATATACAAGACGCCACTAAAAGAATAAACGTTCCACATTTATTGATTCATGGAACAAAAGATACCTCCGTAACTATTGAAAATGCCCATTTAATTCAACAATGGAACCCTAAAGCTCAATTTTTTAAACTTAAAACCAATCATGTTTTTGGAACAAAGCACCCTTGGAATCAAAATAAAATGCCTGATGATTTGCAAAAAGTGACGCAAAAAATTATAGTTTTTTTAAAAAATTAATTCTATTGGAAATCACCTCATTTAAAAGCATTCATAAAATTGCTATTCCAGCAATAATAGCTGGCATTGCGGAGCCTATTTTATCATCTACCGATGCAGCAATCGTTGGGAATATTTCCATAAATGCTAAAGAAGCCTTGGCTGCTGTAGGAATTGTTGGTTCGTTTTTATCAATGTTAATTTGGATTTTAGGTCAAACTAGAAGTGTAATTTCTTCTATAATTTCTCAGTATTTAGGTGCTAATAAACTGGACGAAATTAAAACGCTTCCCGCTCAGGCTATTGCTTTAAATATTGTGCTAAGTATTATTGTACTTGGAGCAACTTACTTTTTTGCAGGAACTATTTTTGAATTGCTTAAGGCCAAAGGTTTGGTTTTGGAATACAGTTTAGAGTATTACAATATTAGGGTTTGGGGATTTCCTTTTACCCTTTTTATATTTGCTGTTTTTGGAATTTTTAGAGGACTTCAAAATACGTATTGGCCCATGGTTGTAGCAACTATTGGTGCTGTATTAAATATTGTTTTAGATTTTGCTTTTGTTTATGGAATTAAAAATTGGATTCCTGCAATGCATATTAAAGGCGCTGCCTTGGCAAGTCTTATTTCCCAAATAGTAATGGCATTGTTAGCCTTGATTTTACTTATAAAAAAAACAAATATCAGTTTAAAATTACATCGAATAATTCACCCCGAAATTAATCGTCTCTTGAGAATGAGCGGAAACCTTTTCCTAAGAGCTATATCATTAAATGTAGCTTTATTAATGGCAGTAAGAGCCGCTACGGAATTAGGAGATGCTTATATTGCTGCTCATGCTATTGCAATAAACGTATGGTTATTTACCGCTTTTTTTATTGATGGTTATGCTTCTGCGGGAAACATATATGGAGGTCGCTTAAAAGGAGCACAGCAATTAGAACAACTTACTATTTTAGTTAAAAAAGTAGTTATCTACGGGCTTATCGTTGGGATTATTTTAATGGGAATTGGCTTTGTTTTCTACAAAAGTATTGGACATATTTTTACCAGTGAAACTGAAGTATTGCAACTATTTTATGCGATGTTTTTTATGGTAATTTTACTACAACCTACAAACGCTATCGCTTTTGTTTTAGATGGAGTATTTAAGGGCCTAGGAGAAATGCGCTATTTACGAAATCTATTATTTGCCTCTACTTTTTTAGGTTTTTTACCCACATTATTTATTACACAATATTTTAATCTTAGGCTTATTGGAATTTGGATTGCGCTGGCTGTTTGGCTATTATTTAGATCTATAGGAATGTTTATTAAATTTAAGAAAAAGTATAGTTTCAAAATATTTTGAAACTATACTTTTTTTTTAAAACTAACTATTTTAACATATTACAAAACAATTTTTTTTGTAGATGTTTTATTCTCTTCATTTATTTTAACAACATATACTCCCTTCGATAAACTGTTAAGATTCAAATCTATTTGTTCAGTAATTACTTTCTTGTTTTCGTAAACTTTAACTCCAGTCAAATTATAAATTTCAATCGAATTTACTTTTTTAGATAAGTTAACTAAACTGTAATCTTTCTTTATATAGTTAGCTAAAAATTTGACCTCATTAGTATAATTTGATTCTTTAGAGTAATCAGTGACTCCAAGAACATTTTCCCTATTTAATAATTCCTCGTAAGCCTTATCTACATTTATAAACCCGTTACCACTTCTAAAGTCAAATCCAGTACTCAGCATATCTGTCGCTGTAGAGTTGAATATCTCTTTAATTTCTACAGGTAAAACTTTTCTGTTTGAAGTTTTTTTAAACGCTTCTAAAACAAGGGCGGCGGCAGCGGCGGCATGTGGTGCAGCAGCTGATGTTCCAAAGAAATTTGGAAAAGAATCATCATCCTGTGGTCCTGAAATGTCAGAACCAAAAAAAGAATTATTTCCTCCATCAATAGCCATAAAATCTGGTTTATTAATAATTTTAGGATTTTGAATGCGATTTCCGCTAAAGTCTAAAAGTATTTTTTGTCCTCCTAGTGCTTCATTAAATGGATCTGGAATTAATGTAGAACCAAACGCAGGAGTATCACCATATCTAACAGCACCAATAGTAATTCCCTTTGTAGTCCCTGCATGATAAAATGATGTAGGATCGTTAATTAGGGTATCAATAACAACAGTTTGTTCACTACTTATTACTTTTAAATTTTGTGGTATAGACCCATTTTCAGAAAAAACGACAAATCTAAAATCTCTTTGGTCAGAAAAGCTATCGAAGAAAAAAGATAAGTGGGGAATACCATTTATAGGGGCATTTGAAACAGTACTATTAATACGCCTAAACACTCCATCATTGTCTTTTCTTAATAATAGAACTCCAATATCAGACACTGGTTTAGGCCCATCTGCATTAGCAAAAATACTTGGCTCATCCCAATGTATATCTAATCTAGCACTACTATTCGCTGGAATAATAAATGGGAGTATAGGAGCGTTGACAGTGGCCCCATTACCATTAATAAAATTAACATTTCCGTTTCCAAAATCATGGGCAAAAAATGGTGCGTTGTCAGGAACTAGATCAATAGGTACGGCTTTAAAAGGTGCCTCGTAGGAAAATTTAGTTTCAATATTTCCATTGATTGTAAACGTAATAACTCCTCTGTCAGAAACTTCATCTATAGCCTGAGTAACTATGCCTTCCTGAAAATAAGCCTCTTGAAAATAAAATACATCGTCTACAATAATGTCAACACCGGCATCCGCTAGGATTGAATAACCTTCAGCTAAGTTCTCGATACCATTAGTTCCAGAATAAAGAAAAAGTTCTGCTCCAGGAGCAATATCATGCACAATTTCTGCCATAGCGCGTCCTTCATCAGTAGGTGTTATAGTTCCTGAAAGTCCACTAGCTTCTTGCAAAACAGTTACAGGTGTTGTAAAACCATTAGGATTTCCTATTCCTGGTAAATCTCCATCAGATATTCCTTTGGATGCACCTTTTAAAAAATCATATCCTATTGAAATAATTCCTATTTTGACACCGCATCCGTTAACTTGATTTAGATCTCTAAAAATATCGGTGAGCATAGCCTTATCACCTTGACTTACCGTAACTCCTGTAGTTACATTCGGTTTGTAAGGTGTACAAGCATTATTAATTGCACTAAAGCTACCAGAAGCGGAATGCCCACACTCAACTGGAGTAATTAACTTTATAGAGCTTATGCCTTTAATAGCTTCAATTTTATTTATTTTAATCCATCCTGTTAAATATTTGCCATAAACTTTGCATTTAAAAGCCCCAATTGTTTCTAAATCAATTTTTAATTTCTTTACGCTTTCAATGGGGAATGCTCTAAATTTAATAGTATTAATATTCGAAACATATTGTTTGCCGTCTAATTTTTTTAAATTCTCTATTTGTTGACTTAATTTTTTATCCTTTTTATTAAAAAGATTATTTTGAGCGTTTGATAAAAAGGTACTTGCTAAAAAAAAAATAGCAAGTAACGTTTTCATAGTGTTCATAGTGTTCATAGTTTTTTGTTTATATTTAAAATCTTCTAACGTTACAATCAATCTTTTATTGTATCTCTTTTTTTAGTTAATTTTGGTTTTCGACTAAGTCACTATATATCAAATTTTTGAAAAATTATATTTATTAAAAATTAAACTTCAATCTTTTACGAATTCACTAAAAAATCATCTTTCCAATATTTTTACGAAGTATTGGAAAGATGATTTTTTGAAAGGATATCATAAATCTATACCGTAACATATTATTATTTTTAGGTTTTAAAAATTCGATTGATAAAAATGAATCGCTATATTTCGAATCAGTTTATGAACTTAAAAACAAATATTTATAAATAAAAATGACTATAGCTATACTCATTAGCGGTATAATTCTAATCCTCATAGGTAGAATTATTAGTAAGAAAAAATTATTAAGCATAAGTTCTAGAACCAGATTGATGTCTGCAAAAGATTATGCCAATTTTAATGTTAAAGGTTATGCTTTTTTCCTGCGTTGTTCTTTTATATTTTTAGGTGTTTCTTCTATCACACTAAGTATGTTATTAAATCACATTGCAGATAAAAATTGGACTATTCCATTTTTTGTTTTGTATATTCTTGTTAGTATATGTATAATATTTTTTTCAAGTCTCAAATTTCTTCAAAAAAAAGACAAAAAAACTATAATGCTATTAATACTATTTACAACTATTACAATTGTTTGTGGAGGCTTTAATATTTATAAAAACACAGTTTTAAATGAATTAGTAATAAGTGATAATGAAATTATATTTACAGAAAATTATGGTAAAAAAATCTTATTTACCGATATAAAAAATATTCAAATCACAAATCTCTTACCAAAAATTAAATTTCAGTTAAATGGGTTTTCTTTAGGCGACATTCAAAAAGGGAAATTTAAAATAGAAACTGATGAAATTGTTCATTTTATGATTAACGGAAAGCATACTCCAATTCTTAAAATTACTACAAAAGATGATAAAAAGTTATTTTTTAATTCCAACAAAAAAAATATCAAAGAAGAGTATATAATGCTCCAGAATATATTCTCTTATCAAAAAAAACCTCTTTCTAAATAAATAAAATGTCACCAATTTTTACATTTTTTCAAAAAAAAAAAAAAACGTATAATCTTA
>Ga0209831_1000513_pt1 | contig 37436 bp, 28 predicted proteins | sample Maine_Asex4_meta_FD_187451 | JGI IMG/M metagenome (GOLD analysis project Ga0209831, IMG submission 187451) | Marine algal microbial communities from Maine, USA - Maine_Asex4_metaG (SPAdes) (version 2) | ecosystem: Host-associated > Algae > Red algae > Unclassified | place: Maine, USA | collected... | reverse complement strand
GAGAGATCAATATCATAGAAATACCCATTTGCAGGAGCATTTTTTTACGATCAGAAAAATCAGGTACATTTTCCATAAACTTCTATTTAATCGTTAAAGTACTTTGAAAAACAAAGTTACATAAAAAAATTATATTTCGCAATATTTTCAGGTTTGCGTATATAGGAAGCCAACGGCTAATGGCAGTGGCCCCTGACTGACGTTATCGGACAAGGCCCATTTTACGTCCTGATTGACAAAAAAATAGTTCGCCTAGAATCTGCATTTATTTAATCGCCATTCCTTAAGATCAACAATTTATTTTGTTATCATGAGATATTTACATATAATAATTGCAAATAATAAGAAAATAGAATTATATTGTCGTCAGAAAATATATAATAATACAGGAGACCTCGTTATAATAAAAAAGTACATCTAATTTATTCGTTTCCTTATTTTTTTTATCATTAGAACTTGTTGCTAAAATGGCCAAATGCTATTTTAAGTAGAGGTCGGTGATTGTAAGTATATGGATAAAATTAAAATATACCGGCGATGGTTCGCCCTAAATTAATTCAAGATTCTTGTATTTATATGAGAGAGTGGATGTCAGAGCCCTGGATATACTTCGGTAAACCAGGGTTCTTTTTTTAGATAGAAACTACGGACAAACCCTCCCGATATTCTTTACGCCAATTATAGTAGCCAATGACTGCGACGATTGTGTAGACTAAAAACATAATAGAAAAGAGGTAGAGTTCTCGATGGAGATAAACAAAGATACAAACTACATCGATGACGATCCAGTAGAGCCAGTTTTCCAGAATTTTTTGGGTAACCATGTATGTCGCAACCAATGAAAAAACGGTCGTTGCCGCATCGATATAAGGTAACTCCGCGCCGAAATACACTTCACAAACTTTTCCCCAAATTACTGCCAGGATCAAGCCTATAATAAGAAAGAGGAGATGCCTGTGAATGGGCCATTCGCGAATTGCCAATTTTGATTTTGATTCTGATTCTGGTTCAGATCCTCCTTCGATATTTGTTGTTCGGGTCCAGAGCCACCAGCCATATACTGACATGATCGCGTAGAAAACCTGCAAAAGCGCATCGCTGTACAATCGAATTTCAGGATCTGCATAGACGAAAAAAGCAATGACCACACTAGCTAGCCCTACCGGCCAACACCAGATATTTTCCCGAGCGGCCAAAATAACGTAGATAATACCAAAAATAAAGGCCAGCCATTGTAGCCAGCCCATTTCCAGCGCGGACGCCAGTATTTGGTTAAAGACAGAAATCTCTTCCATGGAGGTTTATTGTGTAACGATCAGATTAGTCAGTCAATATCAGTTCATAAAAAACTTCTTTGATAATCTGGTATCCTGTTTTGGGGTCTGTATTTTCCAATAAAATATCAATTGTTTTTTCCAGTTTCCCCCGCTCTTCTTCCGTATCACTTTTAAAGATAATTTTAAAGCTTCCTTCTTCTCCGGGTAAAAAAGTTTGACCATCCGGGGTATCGATAAATTGCGTACAGTCACAGCCTGAAATCAATTCAATTTTAATGGGCGCTGATCCAGTATTTTTAAATTTATAAATAAACTCCGGTCGCTCCCCGGACTTGACTGTTCCAAAATCCACTCGCTGTTGTTCAAAAGTCATGTAAGGATCAATATTAATATCCTTGACCGCTTTTTTCTGTCCGGTGCAGGCGTTCACCATTAAAAATACCAAACTGGCAGCTAGCAGTAACGATAAGTTATTTGTAAAAAATTTCATACTTGTTTTTTTAGCATTTCCTTAAACATATCAGGAGAAGCTTTATGTAAAGCTTCTCCTGATAATAACGACAAAATCTTTCCCGTTGTTCTATAAAGGATCAATAAAAATCTAGTTTTTCTTCAACCGCTTTTTTTCAATTTGAATAGAAGTTGGTCCGGCAACAATCTTAAATTCGGTACGTCGATTATAGCGATGTTCGTCATCTTCGCACTTAACACCGTTGGTACACTGATTTCTAATCTGTGTTTCTCCGTATCCAACATCCTGTATTCTATTGGTATCAATTCCGCGCTGTACGAGCCAGTTCTTGGCCGAAGTAGCACGACGTTGTGATAACTTTTTGTTATAGCCAGAAAGTCCCTGACTATCCGTATGCGAGGAGAGTTCGATGATCATATCTGGGTATTTATTCATTAGTTCCACTAAATAAGCCAGATCAGCTTCTGCTTCGTTAAGGATTTTATCGTCATCAAAATCATAGAAGATATTACCCAACTCGATAGCCTCGTTGGTCGTATATTCTTCGTAGACAGGCTCTTCGATCACTGGTGGTGGCGGTGGTGGTACGGGAGCAAGTGATAGTTTTTGTTCAAAGCTCGTCGTCGTGGTAATGCCAACAGTGTTAAACTGTAACGTATCGGAAATAAAACCTTCTTTGGAACCAATTACCATGTATGCCATTTCTGACTTTAACGGAAACCCAAAAATATGCGAAGCATCATTGGTTTTATCATTGGTCATTCCCATTGTATTATTGGTCATCTCGACCAGTTGAATACTGGCTCCGTTTAGTGGCTGTCCATCAGAAAATGTAAGCGCTTGCAAATCCAGGACCACCTCTTCTTTTGAAAGTTCCCAAATATCAGTACAGCAAGTCTTCCCTTTTAGTGATTTGCCACCTTCGCGGTTAGAAACCAGGGTACCATTATATCCGTCCTTATCAATTGAATAATACAAGTCATCCACCATAGAATTATAGGGTTTGCCCATATTCATCGGCGCACTCCAGACACTGCCGTTCCACTCAGATTTAAAAATATCAAATCCACCAATTCCAGGGTGACCTTCAGAACTGAAGTATAAATTTCCATCCATAAAGTAAGGAGATTCGTCATCCATGTCAGTATTAATGACATCTCCGAGGTTTACAGGTGTTCCGAATCCATCTCCCTGTCGGGTAGCATAATAAATATCGTAACCACCGTAGCCACCATCCATATTGGAAACAAAATAGATCACTTCGTTACCAAACAATTCACCAGCAGCAGGTTGTCGAATAATATATTCTCCATTGATACCAGGAACTTCGTTGGCAGGTGCCCAGCCTTCGTCGCCTTTATCGCTGTAGTATAATTTACTTTCCACTAAAGCATTTCCTTCCAGCGTAGCTCGGGTAAAATACATCCGGCTACCGTCTCTACTAAAAGAGATATTTCCAGTGTGGTATCCTTCGCGGTTGATATTTACACCACCTGCTTCCATGGCCTCTTCCCATCCTTCTTCTCCTCTTTTAGAAAGGAACAATTTGGAATGATAATCATTGTCTCGGCTACCGAGTTCTTTGATTTTATCTTCCCGCATAGCGGTAAAGTACATCTCGTCTTTGGAAGCCAATAATGGCGAATATTCAGAAGACTTTGTATTTACTTTTTTACCTGCGTTCATCAGCGTTACTTCCATGTCCGGCTGCATGGATTGCGCCAGCTGGGCCCCTTCAATTTCCCGCTTGGCACGCGCAATATTGATGGGGTCTTCTGATTCACTGATATAAAGTCTCAGTTCTTCGATCGCATCGGGATAATTGCCCGTCATCTTGAGCGTACGACCATATACGTAGCGTAATTCAGGAAGAAAAGGATTTGGTTTTTTACGAGACTTTCGCTCCACTACCCGCTTGTACCAACGAGCAGCTTTGTTGTAGTCACGCAAGATAAATTGCAAGTCTGCAATTTGCTTGGCAACCGCCAGGTCGCGTTCTTCTTTATAATATTTTTCAAACCATTCCAGCGCCTGGTAATAATCTTTTTTAGCCAATTGCGCCTCGGCCGTTTCAAGTTTCTGCTTTGCAGTCGTTTGCCCGCGCAGCGGTTGTGCTTCTACTTGATATAGAAATGCAAAACATAAAAAGCTTAAAATTATATATCTCATCTTTTATTTTTTTGTCCGTTGTGGTTAAGAATTTTCCGTTCGTTTGTTGTGTGACGTTATTATAAGCGTGGGCAAATAACGACGGGCTTAACAGTCGGTGCCTTAAATATTTTAATGATATAACTTAGCGCAAATTCAAATGCTCCTTGTCCATTGTTGACATCAGAAAGGTCAGAAACCGTCAGGTCATAACTTGCGCCAAATCGGAAAGACTTGTAATCAACGCCTAATAGAATTTCAAATGCATCTCCCAATCGGTAACCAGGTCCTAGCTTGACAATCATTGGATCTTTATCATTAATTTTATAACCTACCATAGATTGTACTTGTAGTTCGCTAGAAGTATAAGCTTGGTTATATAAGAAAGTAGGAGACAATATCCATTTGTCACTTAGGCTAAAATTAAACTGACCATGTAGTTTAAAAGCCAGTGGTAAATCTCTGGAACCCTTTGGGGTATTTGCGGTTTGGGTATTATCTAGCGCATACTTAGGAGATAGTATATTCTGGAAAGATAATCCAATGTTTAAATCCGTCAATTTATTTAAACGCGCGGTTAGCATCACACCAGCATTCAAGTTGAAAGCACTGCTTCCTCCAAGGTTAGAACGATTTTCCGGCGTCTGAGTAAAAGTACCCGTCTGTAATTCTCCAAGTACCTCATCACCAAAACGCAATTCGTTGGCATCAATATCTCTTGACAGCATTCCACCTTGCAGACCAAAAGAAAGTAGCGTATTTCCTTTTTTATCCAGTGCTTTATGATAAGCGATGGAAGCGTAAGCGCCCTGATTGGTCAAAGAAGCAGAACCAGCTTCATCCGCATAGAACATACCACCGATACCGATCCAGTCTCTCTTTCCAATCGCCACGATAGGTGCATCAATATAGAAAGATGGCGTTGTATAACCAGTAGCCCCCGTTACATTAAAAGCCTGGTCTCGATAAATTCCACCAATTCTGGCTGTTCCGAGGTACGATCCAGTCAACGCCGGATTAAGGGTCAAAGGGGACATATTATATAAGGACCAATGAATGTCCTGTGCAGAAAGCTGCGTAAAAAGGCCCGATAATAAAAAAAGAAGGGTAAACTTTATAATTTTCATAAACATGGTAATTTTCGCAATGAAGATCCGTATTATAATAATAATTTAATAGTTAATACACTCAAAAGTCTATTAAAGTCGAAAGATAGGATTTTTATTTAAAATTTCATTTATCTGTAATCTATTTAATGTTAAAGCCTTTTGAGTTCTGTTCTTTTTTTGGTTTTTTCTCTAAAATCCGACAAATTTGGATAAAATGAGGTAGTTATTTGGTTTATACGATAAATTGACAATTCACGTTACATTTTCTATTGACTGCCCGTTTTTTTTGCCATTTTTCACCACCCAACTTCTTTAAAATCCGTAATATATCGGAGGCAGCGCTAATCTATAAAATGCTTCCTAAACGGCCAAGTTTAATTAAAGCCGCCCGAACCTCTTCAGCCGACTGATTTTTCATGCATTTGAAGTGCCCTTTGGGACATTCCTTTTTTCCAATTTTATCACAAGGACGACAGGACAGATTGGGTACCTCGATATTTTCGTGCTCCGTACGGTAGGGATACATGCCCAGATCAGGCGTTGTATTGCCCCAGATGACGACCGTTGGGCGTTGGAAAGCTGCCGCAATATGCATCATTCCCGTATCTGGTGTAAGAACGGCCTGAGCTCCAGATAATAAATAGGCAGATTGTCCGATAGTCAGATGACCCGCGTAATTTTTAACTTGTCCTGGAAAAGGCCGGGCCAAGTTTTCACCTATTTTGCGCTCATCCGGGCCTCCTATTAATAAAATGGGCTTTTTTAATTGTGAAATAATTTCCTTGAAAAGATTTAATGGAATCTGCTTGGTGAAATGAGCCGCTCCCAGGACAAAGACCAAATAACCTTCTTCCTTTGTAGCTACCGGAATAGCTACCTGATCCTCAGATCCAAGAAAATAATCGAGTCCTTTTTTGTCTTTTTTAATTTTTAAAGAAGCAACTGCCTGAAAATAACGATCTACTATATGACTATTCGGTAGTTTATTGACCTTAAAGTTGACCAATAACCACTTTGCTACGTTATACTTAGGAAAATGATACGCTGATACGCCGAGTGCCCGTCGCAATCGAAAACTGCGTAGATTTTTGTGCAGATCAATTAGGTACGAATATTGTTCTTTTTTTAAATGTATAAGTACTTCACTCACTGTATTTTCGATGGTGTAAACTTTAGCTATATATGGATTGTGGTGAAGAACGGAGGCAAAGCGCGCTTTGGTCAGAAAATGTACTTTAAAATTCGTTTGCTCGGCGATGGCCCGAACGACTGGCGTGGTCAGGATAATATCTCCAATAGAACTGAATCGAATAATGAGTATTTTCATATGGATCAAAAATAAACTTTATTTGAATAGAGTTTATGTATGGGAATTTCGTATAGGGAGCAGGTTTTTGGAAGGAGTTAAAAATAACTTTACATTTTTGGCTTTTCTGAAATAACTTCTACCATTATTCAATAATATTTAACATTTGGTTGAGACTACAGAAGGTTCTAACTTCGTATAAGGAACAACGATCTAATAGATTCTAAAATAACTAGTATGCGATTTCTCCCTTCTTTGTTATTGCTATTTTTGTATGTAGCCTGTAGCCCTACCCGCTACACCAAGCCAACGGAATATCCCGATGCCCGCATTAATTTTGGCAATGGTGGTGGTTTTAGTGGAATGGTGACCGAATACGTATTATTAGACAATGGACAATTGTTGAAAAAACTGAATCAAGTAGACAGTTTTGAAATAATCGCGACCATTGATAAAAACCAAACCAGGCAAATCTTCGACAATTATTCATTTCTAAACATTGGAAGCATCGTATATAACCAACCCGAAAATATGTACCGCTTTCTACGTTTCTACCAGCAGGATACCGAGTATAAAATTACCTGGTCTGGCAATCAATATCCAGAACAATATCCCAATCTTAAAATTTTTCACAGAAACCTTAAATCAATCATTCCTACTTCCAAATAATTTTTTATGAAAAATACGATTACTCTACTATTACTTACTTTATTGGCATTCCCCGTTTTCGGTCAGCTTAAAATAACGCCTCCGGAGGGAATGGAACGCCCGGACGTTGTCGACAAATCGGCGATTCTAATCAATGCCGAAGGCATAACGCCTACCACGGTCCACAGCGTGCTTCCAGGCACGCCCTACGCTACCCTGCCACAGTTATCCTTGAGCAGCCCTGACAATCTGGAAATTTATCGCGATCTAAAAACAGATCAACCCATCTGGATCAAAGGCATTCCGACCAATATGGACCGTAGCAAAGTCACGCCGGAAGAAAAAGCATTTGCTTACCTGGAAGCCGTTCAGGAACTAATCAACATTAAAAATCCTAAAGATGAATTTAGTATTTCCAATATTCAAACTGACGAACAAGGACATCTTCATATCCGTCTACAACAGTCTCTGGAAGGATTAAAAATATATGGTGCCGAAGTAATGTTACACAGCAATGATACCAATATACATTTATTCAACGGTCGTTATTTTTCGACGCCTCAACTGGATACTCGTCAGCAGAGTATCACCCGGGCACAGGCGGAACAAATCGTAAAATCCAACATCGTAGAAGAAACTACACTATTGGAATTATCCCCCGATGCACTAAAACTTGTCGATGGGGAACCGCTCAAATCTACCCTGATGATTTACCATCCGGAAGAAAATCCGGAACAACCCCGACTGGTATGGCACGTAGAAATTATTCCAAACATTACCAACCGTTGGGAATATTTTATAGATGCCAACACGGGGGACGTTCTCTTTTATCATAAAAATATCTGTCAGTTATTTGGATGGCACGAGGACCATGCGCATCACAGTTGCGGAGCACAAAACACTATTATTTCAGATAAAAAAATATTAATACCAAATGAAATAGTTGTTTCCGAAGAAACTGCGGTGGCCAATGATTTAAACAATATATCTCGTCCGTTTTCTGTCTGGAGAGATGGCAATAGCTGGTTGATGATTGACGCCAGTCGCAATATGTACAACTCCACTCTATCCAACCTGCCTTCAGAAGCAGTAGGCGTAATTGGAACTTTCGACGCAAATAATACTTACCCGGGACAAGGTTCCAGTATTAACGTTGTAAATCACGGAAACAATAATTCATGGACGCGCAATGAAGTTTCTGCGCATTATAACGCCGGTATTGCTTACGAATATTTCCGCACCGTATTTGGAAGAAATTCTATAAAAAATCAGGGAGAAAACGTTTTTTCTGTAGTAAATGTATCTGACGAAGATGGCAATGATATGGACAATGCCTTTTGGAACGGAGAAACCATGTTCTACGGAAATGGAAGTCAGGCGTTTAGCGCACCGCTTGCAAAAGCACTGGATGTCGCTGGACACGAAATGGCACATGGTGTGGTAGGAAGCACCGCTAACCTTGTCTATCAGGGAGAATCAGGTGCACTCAACGAATCTTTTGCAGATATTTTCGGTGCCATGATCGACCGGGAAGACTGGCAGATTGGGGAAGAAGTGGCCAATCCTAATGTATTCCCAACCGGAACAATGCGGGACATGGCCAATCCAAATAATGGAGGAAGTTCCAATAACTTTTACTGGCAACCCGCGCATTATAGCGAGCGCTACACTGGCTCAGAAGACAACGGCGGTGTCCACATTAACAGTGGTATTCCAAATCACGCTTATTATTTGTTTGCAACCAGCAACGGAATTGGCAAAGCAAAAGCAGAACAAGTTTTTTACAGAGCACTTAACAACTATCTCGTGATGTCCTCCCAGTTTGTGGATTTACGGATCGCCGTAATTCAGGCCGCAACGGACCTACACGGAAATGGTAGTAATGAAGTAGCTGCCGCCGCCGCCGCGTTTGATGCCGTAGGTATTACCGGAGGATCAGGAGGTGACTACGAGATTGATGTAGCAGCCAATCCTGGTGATGATTTCATTTTGTGGTCAGACGATAATTTGTCCAATATCAATACCTCTGTAGCACTTCCGGAATTAACAACACTTGGTGCATTTACCGAAGACAACCATATCAGTCGTCCGAGTATCAGTGACGATGGAACAGCGTTATCCTATGTACATTCCGATGGTTCAATTCGATTAATAGAATTAGACTGGAGCGCTGGAAGTCCACAAGTTACTGGTAACTTTAATTTAAATAGCAGTAGCACGTGGAGAAATATTGTCGTCAGTAAAGATGGTACCAAGATAGCAGCGTTATACGGTGACCTTAGCCAAAACGAGTACGACAATGAAATACTGATCTACGATTTTGTATCGCAGGAAGGACAATGGTTTCCGTTGTCTAATCCAACGACAGCCAATGGATTGAGTACAGGAGATGTTTTGTACGCAGATGCGCTGGAGTTTGATATCACAGGAGAATTTATATTGTATGATGCATTTAATCAGATTCCGAGCTCATTTGGTGAAGACATCGAATATTGGGATATTGGTTTATTAAAGGTTTGGGATAATAACACAAATAACTTTGCTAATAGTACCGATCCTCAGATCAGCAAGATTTTTAATAATCTGGGGGAACAGGTAAGTGTAGGGAACGCTACTTTTGCAAAGAATTCTCCTTATGTCATCGCATTTGATCATATTGAAGCAGGACTCTCCGGTACAAATTATTCCGTTTATGGAGTAAATATTCAGACCGGAAATCAAGGAGTGATTTTTGAAGGAAATAAGCCTGGATATCCTAGCTATTCTGTAGATGATAATTATGTAATGTTTAGTTTTACGAATAATGGATCAGAGATTTTGGCTTACAGAGAAGTAAATGCCGATAAAACAGCAGGAGTAGATGACGCTTTTATACTGATAGAAAACGCAACCTGGGGTGCCTGGTATGCGATCGGAGCGCGAGAATTAGTAGATACTGACAATTTATTAACATTATCAACCGAATTTTCGGTGTTACCTAATCCATCTGCCGGACGTCTAAACATCAGATACACTGGTACTAAACAGGTCGAAACGAACGTTATTATATACAATGCACTGGGACAATTGATCGGGCGAAAGCGCCTAAATCTGGCTCCGGAAAGTACAACGGCCTTTTTCGACTTAAGTAATTCACCATCAGGAAGTTATATCCTGCAGATTACGACAGATAACGGACAAATCACGAAACGAGTGGTAAAACAGTAGTTTTATGGTCAAAATGTCCGCCAGACACTTTCAAAAATGGTACTTATTTTGTATATTTGAAATATTGAAATATGAATACTAATTATTTAAACATAAAATTATAATTAAAATGAAAAAATTCTTTTTATTATTCGCAGTACTGGGATTATTTACTTTTTCGGCTAACGCACAGAAGAAGGCTTGCAGTATGACCAAGAAAGCTTGCAGTATGAAAAAGGCTGCCAGCGTAGATGCCAACAGTCCTGCTGCCGTATTAGCGGCACAGAGTGACAATATTGAAACACGTGTTTGTTCAAAAAGTGGTTCTGTTAGTTACGTTCAGAAGAATGTATGTGCTACCTCTGGTAATGTAAGTTTTACAGATGTAAAGTATTGTTCTACTGCCAAGAAGTTTGTTAACGTTTCGCCTAGCGACATGGAGACAGAAGGTGCTGTAAAAGCAGTTAAGACTACCACTACTAAAAAAGCAGCTTGTACCAAGTCTAAAGCAGCTTGCACCAAGTCTGCTGCTGTAAAGGCAACTAAAGTTAGCAAGGTAACAGCTGCCAAGAAAGCTTGTACCAAGAAAGATGCAGCTTGTTGTGCTAAAGGAAAAAGCAAAGCAGTTAGTGCCAAGCTTGTAAAGAGCGAAGAGTAATTCTTAGGCTTTACTTTCGTTAAATAAAAATCCCGTCTCAGCTGTTAGCCGAGACGGGATTTTTTATTTTTTAAGGAAAGATATTTCTATCCCATGTATTCAGAATATTTTATGCCTTTACTGTATTTTGAAAGTACGTGTCGAACGGTACTGGAGACATTTTTCGGTAGTTCGTCTAAAGGGAACCAAGCTACTTTTTTGAACTTGTGCGGTTCGCGGGAGATGGCTTCACCTTTCCATTTAGAAGCTTTAAAATAGAGGATAATTCTGGAATCTTTTGACCTTTTTTTGTGAACGCAATGCACCAGCTCCAAATTCTTTTCCCGAAGGTCAATTCCCGTTTCTTCCAGACTTTCCCGAATTAAACCAGCTTTAGCAAATTCTTTTCGTTCCACGAATCCCCCTACCATTGTATACTTGCCACCGTTCCTGGTCGTTTGTTTTAGTAATAAAACTTTCCCATCTTCTCTTTCGAGAATCAGACGAGCTTTTAGTACACTTTTACCTTTACCCATAATTAAATTTGGTTTAGCAATTGTCCAGTATTTCATTAAATGCCTCCAATCAGAAGTTTGCACAATCACGAAAATCTGGATAAGCGCCTGGTTCGTAGTAACCTGAGAATTTGTCTAAACCTGGAAAGTTTGGACAAGCTCCAAATCATTTAGTATTATCTTACAATAGCATATGATAAAGCTTCTTCACAATAATAGAGAATATTCCTCATAAAATTACATCATAATTACGCTATCTATTACAAAAAGATTGATTTTTGTTGTATTTTCCTCATTGAAACGAAAAGAAACGATCCTTATTCCTAATTATAACTTGTTTACACTTCCATTAACTGGAAGATTTGGAAAAACAAACTTACTGAAATATGCGCTACGATAATATACTCGAAACCATCGGCAACACGCCTATCGTAAAAATAAATAAAGTCTTAAAAGATATTCCCGCAACGGTATATGCCAAGATTGAATCTTTTAATCCAGGTCATTCTGCCAAAGATCGTATTGCACTCTTTATGGTAGAACAAGCGGAACGCGACGGACTACTGCGACCCGGCGGAACCATCATTGAAACGACTTCGGGTAATACCGGATTTAGTCTTGCAATGATCGCGGTCATCAAGGGGTATCGTTGTATTCTATGTGTACCAGATAAAATTTCCAGCGAAAAACTAAACGCGCTCAAAGCACTCAAGGCAGAAGTCAACGTTTGTCCCAGTAACGTAAAAGCCGATGATCCGCGTTCTTACTATTCTCAGGCAAAAACACTACATGCCAAAACCCCCAATTCTTTCTACGTCAATCAATATTTTAACACTGCCAATGCCCTGGCACATTACGCCACAACGGGTCCCGAAATCTGGAAACAGACGGAAGGAAAAATTACTCATTACGTAGCACCTTGTGGAACGGGTGGCTCGCTCTGCGGTACTGGAAAATATCTTAAAGAACAAAATCCCAATATCAAAATAATCGGGGTGGATGCTTACGGTTCTGTTTTGAAAAAATATCACGAGACCGGTGAATTTGATGAAAAAGAAATCTATCCATACAAACTGGAAGCAGTAGGAAAAAATATCATTCCCGACAACGTAGATTTTAGTGTGATTGATTATTTTGTAAAAGCTGATGATAAGACCAGTGCTTTCCGGGCACGACAGCTGGCCAAAAGAGAAGGCCTTTTTGTGGGATATTCCAGTGGTGCGTCCATGCAGGGTGTTTTTAAAATAAAAGAAACGCTAACGGCCGATGATTATGTCGTGGCCCTTTTTCCTGATCATGGTACCAAGTATCTGGGTAAAATTTTTAACAACGAATGGCTCGAAGAAATGGGTTTCCTTTATGGCAATAATGAATATAAATATATGCTGCGATTTCGAAAGTTTTTGCGGAGTATGTAAGGAATGTTGATAAAATAAATATACCCAACATTTTCGTAAATTTGTACAACCAAATTAACCGCAGTTATAAATTGCGGTTTTTTATTTTAATATTTATCAGGTACATAACCTTTCTATGAGAATATTAGTAACCGGAGCAGATGGAATGCTCGGCACCAACACTGTAAGGGAATTACTGAAACGTGGCCATCAGGTTCGTGCTTTCTTATTACCGGATAGTCCCGCCAGGACGCTGGACGGACTGGAGATCGAAAGGGTCTTCGGCAATATTCTCAAAGTAGAAGATTTATTGAGCGCAGCAGAAGGCTGTGACGCGATTATTCATACTGCAGCCAACACCAATATCTGGCCCAATCGCTCTGAAATGGTCCGACGGGTCAATATAGATGGCACCAAAAATATTCTAACCGCCGCCAAACACGCAAAAGTAAAAAGACTGGTTTATATCGGTACAGCCAATTCTTTTGGCTTTGGTTCTAAAACCAATCCTGGACACGAAGGCAACTCTTATCAGAGTCAAAAATATGGTTTGGACTATATGGACTCAAAATACGAAGCGCAGTTACTCGTTATCAACGCAGCCAGAGCGGAAGGATTACCTGCCTTGACTATTAATCCAACTTTTATGCTCGGCCCTTATGATTCTAAACCGGGAGCGGGTGCGATGGTCCTGGCTATTTATGAAAAAAAAGTTCCTGGTTTTGCGGTCGGTGGTCGTAATTATATTTGTGTCAAAGATGTCGCAACGGCCGTCGTTAACGCACTCACCATGGGTCGTATTGGCGAAAGCTATATTGCCGGAAACGAAAACATGGACTACCGCGAAGCTTTTACTAAAATTGCCAAAGTAGTAGGTGTGAAACCTCCAAAAGTTACGATTCCTCCGGTATTGAGTAAGGCTTATGGTTTTTTAGGAACACAGTACGGAACGATCTTTAAGAAAACACCGGTCGTCAGTTTGGCGATGGCGCAGATTAGTTGTGATAATCATTATTTTACTTCCAAAAAAGCCGTGGAAGAATTGAAGATGCCGCTGACCGATGTAGAGGTAGGAATACGGGAATGTTTTGAGTGGTTGAAAAAGAATGGGTATTGTTAGGGATGATAATTAAATAAATTAAGACACTATGATTCATCTATTTAATCCTCGTTCCTAACCAATAAACTAATTAACCAAAATGCAGCAAAACTTTAAAAACAGGGTCGTCATCATCACCGGTTCCAGTATGGGAATCGGAAACGAAATGGCGTGGCAGATTGCGAAAAAAGGAGGTCGTGTGGTGCTGACTGGTAGAAATCCCGATCGACTGGAAAAAGCAGGAAAAGAACTGGAAGCAGATGGACACAAAGTTTTAACGGTGGCGGGAGATGTTTCTAAAGTAGCTGATTGTAAAAAACTGGTAGAAGAAACGATCAGGGAATTTGGACAAATAGATGTACTGATTAATAATGCGGGCGTTTCAACCGAAGGAACGGTAGAAGAACTGGATGGTAGTGTGATCAAAAAAATCATGGAGGTAAATTACCTCGGTTCGGTGTATCCGACACAATCTGCGCTCCCCTATTTAAAAAATAGCCAAGGAAGTGTTATCTTTATATCTAGTGTTGCTGGAATTAGAGGTATTCCCAACTATTCGGTCTATAGTTCCTCAAAAATGGCGTTGACAGCCCTGGCCGAAGCACTGCGAATAGAATTGGCCAATGATAAAATTCACGTAGGAATTGCGTACGTTGGTTTCACGGAAAATGATCCACAAAAAACGATCTACGACGCAAAGGGACTCATTGTTCCACAACCCAAAAGAGATTTTATCAAAGCCGAACCAGTAGAAAAAGTTGCTGGACGAATTATTGGTATCATAGAAAACAAAAAATTTAAAGAAGTATTTACCCCACTCGGAAAGTTAAATTCCGTTTTAAATAAACTAACCCCCGGATTGGTACACCGGGTTTTAAAGAGAAATTTTTATAAACAACAATAGTATTTAGTGCTAAATATAAAGCGCCTGGAATGCTACTAAATTCAATCAATTATGGATTTATTTGAAAAATTTAAAAACAACCGTGGCCATTTAGGAAAATGGGCTGATATCGCAGAAGGTTACTGGATCTTTCCGCATCTGGAAGGAGAACTCGGCAACCGGATGACCTTTAACGGAAAAGAGGTTATTTGCTGGAGTATCAACAATTATCTCGGTCTTGGTAATCACCCTGAAGTTCGGGAGGTGGATGCGCAGGCCTCTAAAGACTGGGGACTTGCCTACCCGATGGGATCACGGATGATGTCTGGAAATACCGTCTTACACGATCAACTGGAAGAACAATTAGCTTCTTTTGTAAAAAAAGAAAGTGCCGTACTGGTTAACTTTGGTTATCAGGGTATTCTCTCTTCTATCGATGCCTTACTGGGCAGAAAAGATGTAGTCGTTTACGATGCCGAAAGTCACGCTTGTATCGTAGACGGTTTGCGTATGCACATCGGAAAACGGTTTGCTTTCCAGCACAACGATATGGAAAGTCTGGAAAAGCACCTGATCAGCGCAGAGAAGATTGTAGCAAAAACAGGCGGTGGAATCCTGGTTATCTCTGAAGGAGTATTTGGAATGCGTGGCAACCAGGGTAAACTAACGGAAATCGTTGCGCTTAAGAAAAAATATAATTTCAGATTGATGGTCGACGATGCCCACGGTTTTGGAACGCTCGGTGCTACCGGTGCGGGTGCCGGTGAAGAGCAAGGGGTGCAGGATGATATCGATGTCTACTTCGCTACTTTCGCTAAATCCATGGCCAGTGTTGGTGCATTTTTAGCAGGTGATGCGGACATGATTGAGTTTTTAAAATACAATATGCGCTCGCAGATTTTTGCGAAGTCATTGGCGATGCCGATTGTAGTTGGCGCCATGAAGCGACTGGAAATGCTCCGCGAGGATCCTTCGCACAAAGCAAAGTTATGGGAGAACGTAAGAGCGTTACAAAAAGGACTGAAAGAACGTGGCTTTGATATCGGTGATACCAATAGTTGTGTGACACCTGTTTACATGCACGGTTCGGTGGAAGAGGCGATGACCCTCGTACACGATATGCGCGAGACGTACCGTATCTTTTGCTCAATTGTGGTTTATCCGGTTATTCCACAGGGAATGATTTTACTGAGATTGATTCCGACAGCTTCGCATACGATGCAGGATATTGAGGAAACGCTGGAGGCTTTTTCTGCTGTTTCCGAGAAATTGAAGGCGGGGGTTTATAAGAATCAGGAGGTGGCGACGTTGAGATAGTGTTGTTTAATCGTTGATTTGTTTAATCGTTTAATCGTTGATTTGTTTAATACATATTTCAACGATTAAACGATTAAACGATTAAACAAAAACTTAAAGATCTCGAAACCAAAACCAAAACTCAAAACGTCCTAAACTCCCCCACCTTGTCTAAACTCCCCATCATCAGCGGCATTCAACAAATTGGTATTGGTAATCCCAGTGTTTACGAAACTTTTAAATGGTACCGCCAAACTTTTGGGGCCGATGTGCCGGTATTTGACGAAGCAGCCGAAGCGGCACTGATGCTTCCTTACACGGGTGGTAAGCCCAGAAGCCGCCACGCGATTCTCGCATTAAATATGCAAGGCGGCGGCGGACTCGAAATCTGGCAATACACTTCCCGAACATCTGAGCCACCCGCACAGCCTTTGCTGGTCGGTGACCTGGGCATCAACGTTGCAAAATTCAAATCACATAATGTTACCAAGGCCTACGCTGATTTTAAAAGTAGAAATATTTCTATCATTGGTGAACTAACCAAACGTCCCGACGGTTCGGAGCATTTTTTTGTATTGGATCCTTACGGGAATATTTGTGAAGTAGTGCCGGCGACGGACTGGTTTAATAAAAATAACAACATTTTTACAGGTGGTGCCTACGGTTGTACCATCGGGGTTTCAGATATTGAGAAGGCCCGTACACTATATTCTGACGTTTTGGGATACGATCAGGTGATTTATGATGAGACTGGAAATTTTGCTGATTTGGATATTTTAAATGGAGGTGGTCATAAATTTAGAAGAGTACTGTTAACGCATAGTAAAGAACGGCAGGGTGCTTTTAGTAGATTATTAGGACGTAGTGAAATAGAATTGATTCAGGTACAGGATCGTACGCCCGTGAAGGTTTTTGCGGATCGTTTTTGGGGAGATATCGGATTTATCCATTTGTGTTTTGATGTAAATGGAATGACGGAGTTAGAGGCGTTGTGTACGGATAAAGGATTTCCCTTTACGGTGAATAGTGGTGATTTTGATATGGGCGAAGCGGCCGGACATTTTGCGTATATCGAGGATCCGGATGGGACGTTGATCGAATTTGTGGAAACGCATAAAGTGCCAATTCTAAAAAAACTGAACTGGTATTTTAATTTGAAAAATCGCGATCCGTCGAAGCCATTGCCGAATTGGATGATTAAAAGTATGGGGCTGGGGAGGGTGAAGGAGTGAGTGCGTTGATAATAAAAAAAATATTACCGTATTTTAAAAAGGGTATGATAAAATTTCTGTACCATCATAAATAATTTTAATTGAATTGGGATATGAAATCTCGAATTGCAATAGGGTTAATTTTAGGAAATCTCAGTTATTTAGACTAAATTTAAGTAGAAGTTTTCGGCTAAATTTAAAAATATGAAAAATACCGCCAAATCAATCCCGAATGCGTTTATCTATGAAATGGTAAATGGTAAACCTATCTATTATAGTGGTTATAAAAACTTTTTAAAGAAAAAAAATAATACCAATCAACCAATGGGAAGTAGTTTTTTGCAATCAATGATTATTACCAATTTACTTATTTATCTTCACAGTAAAATAGGAAAAACACATTACTTACTGACCAACGAATTAGGCATTCAAATTTCAAAAGGAAACTACAGAGCAGCGGATATTGCCATTTACGAAAAATCACAAATTGACGTCCAAAAGGCTTCCAATAAATATATTGATGTTCCACCAAAAATAGTGATTGAGATAGACACGAAGGCTGACATTGCCGATATAAAAGATACGTTTCAATATTATAATGAAAAAACGGAACAGCTCATTAATTTCGGTGTAGAGAAAGTAATCTGGATTTTTACCGATTCTAAAAAATTACTGGTCGCCGATAAGAGCAAAGAATGGAAATTAAATGATTGGTCTAAAGATATTTTAATCATGGAAAATATCAAGGTTAATGTTACTGATATTATTAAAAACATCTAACAAATTATAATCATTAAATACATTTAATTAAATTTGTAATATTACTTTTACCACCGACCAAATCTGCTCACTCTTCCAGCGCCTTCACTATCGCCTCATCCACCTCTAATTCCTTCGCCAATTCCAACGGTGTCTTCCCAGCTTTGTTCGCCAACTTACGCTCTACTCCTTCAGATAACAATCCAATTACCCAGGTAAGTTTATTGTGCCGAATAGCCCATTCCAGAGGCGTCTTATCATCCACTATTTTATTTAGATCCACTTTATTTTTCACTAAAACCGGTAAGATTCCGATACTTGCTTTTTCGATCGCCCGACTCATCGGAGAAGGTAAATCTTTTCCACCAAAGAAAGGATCCGCACCCGCTGCTAACAATAGATTCAACATTCTGGCATCTTTATAAGCAAAGTACTGCAGACTCATAATCTGATCCGGATCATTTAAAATTTCGGCTACCTCGTGCTCGTTTTTCTCTAAAATAACTTTGATCAATTTATACGCCTTTTTCTTCACGGCCATGCTCAACGGACTGTGCTCCGTACCCGCTACCGGATGGATCATATCCGCATCTTTTTCAATCAAATAACGAATAATTTCCGAATCCTCCTCCCGGATAGCTTCCAACAAAGGAGTAGTTTTTAGTTCTGGATGAACTTCGTTGAGATCGATCATTTTTTCTAAAAAGATCTTTGCCGCTTTAGAATCCTTCTGCCGGATAGCCCGCACATAAGCCGTAAAATAATCATCTTCCTCGTCTTTATAATTTCGGTAAGCTTCCTTTTCAGCTTCGGATTTTGCCTGTGCTTCAGCGGCGGCTTTTCTTTTAGCTTCCGCTTCGGCGGCCATCTTTTCTTCCGCTTCTCTTTGCGCACGTGCCACCTTGGCCCGTTTTTTAAGCTCCTCGTGTCGAGCGGTATCACGCTCAATCTGATTGGCTCTACGGTTTTTACGTTGTGCTTCCATGAGCGCCATAAATTTAGTCAAGCCCGCTTCTTCCGCTGTTTCCATCGGTGTCTTTCCGTCGCTGCCCGACAGGTTGGGATCTGCTCCGGCTTCGATCAGCATTTTGGCAATCGTGGCACTTTCCCAAAAAATAGCTTTTTGCAGAGGTGTCTGTCCGTCGCGTCCCGACAAGTTTGGATTTGCACCCGCCTCCAAAATAAGTGCGACGATCTCGGTACTGTTATTATCTACGGCCATCGTCAAGGCCCGACGATTTAGCACATCTCTGGTATCCGGATCAATGCCCGCCGCCAACGCTCGTTCTACGTCGTCCTCAATATTTTTATCTACCGCCCGAATCAAGTCGGTCACGTCCATCGTGAATCGATCCCGTATTGAACGAGCTCCTTTTCCCAATCGGTTTCCAAATCTTTCGAATAAATCGTCTTTTGCCATTTTTTGATGCTGGTTGGCTGGTTAGCTGGTTGGCCAGTTGGCTGCTCTTCAACGTCTTTTAACGAGGTCAAAGAAAAATATTAAACTATTAAGCTAGTTCCAGTCAAGTGATTTAATTATTTTGCTGATCGGCTGGTTAGCTGGTTGCCCAGTTGGCTGCTCTTCAACCGCGTCTGTTACACGTTTGCGTAAAGCTAACTGGCTAACCAGCCAACGGGCCAACTAGCTCTTTCAATTCATTAACAAAAATAATCAATTACCAGTTCAAATTTTATTGATCCCATTTATTAACTAACTTGAGTCAAATTTCCTAAAAACGCGATACCAATCTTGTAGTCTTGCCGCTATTTTTATACCTTGTCATTGTTCAAAAAAATCTAACCATGACAGACACCCAGACTTTTCAAGACCGTATTACCACCGGAATCCCGGCACAACTTCCAGCTCCGCGTCCTTACGAAGCGGCCACGAGTCACGCCCCTAACCGAAATATAGAAAACCTCACGGTAAAAGAGAAAAAACTGGCGCTTAAAAACGCGCTACGGTATTTTCCGGCAAAACACCACGCTACTTTATTGCCTGAGTTTTTAGAAGAACTAAATATCTACGGTCGAATTTATATGCATCGTCTACGTCCGCATTATGCGATGCACGCCAGACCGATCGGCGACTATCCTTGCAAAACACCTCAAGCTGCGGCGATCATGTTGATGATTCAAAATAACCTAGATCCGAAGGTCGCCAAGCATCCGGATGAACTGATTACCTACGGTGGTAACGGTGCTGTTTTTCAGAACTGGGCGCAGTATCTGCTCGTCATGCGCTACCTGAGTGAAATGACAGAGACACAAACCTTGGTTCTATATTCTGGTCATCCGCTGGGATTATTTCCTTCGCATAAAGATGCACCGAGAGTCGTGGTGACCAACGGAATGATGATTCCCAATTATTCTAAAAAAGAGGACTGGAATAAATTCAATGCACTCGGTGTTACGCAGTACGGACAAATGACGGCGGGTTCTTTTATGTACATCGGCCCACAAGGCATCGTACATGGAACTACTATTACCTTGTTAAATGCAGGTCGAAAACTGGGACTTGGGACGGATGATCTAGCAGGAAAAGTTTACGTTACTTCTGGTCTTGGTGGGATGTCGGGAGCACAAGCTTTGGCTGCCGTGATTACCGGAGCGATTGGCGTGATCGCAGAAATTGATCCACAAACGGTGGAGCAAAGAGTAGTGGACGGCTATGTTTCTGCGGATAATATTTATAACGACGCAGATAAACTCATTGATAGAATTGAAGTCTGTCGGGTAGAAAAGAAAGGAATTGCGCTGGTCTACCAAGGGAATATTGTGACGCTTTGGGAGCGAATGGTGGAGCGAAAAACCAAGATAGAACTGGGGTCTGATCAAACTTCTTTACACAATATTGATGACCTGGGTTACGCGCCGTTGGGGTATAGTTTTGCGGAAGCTAAAAAATTATTGATCGACGATAAGGAAAAATTTATGGCGGAGGTGCAAGATACTTTGCGGCGTCACGTGGTTGCCATTAATACGATGGCCGATCAGGGAATGTATTTTTGGGATTATGGAAATGCCTTTTTAAAAGAAGCGGGAGATGCTGACGCAGATATTTGGAAAAATAAAGAAGAAGGTATTTTTAAATATGCTTCCTACGTAGAAGATATTATGGGACCGATGTGTTTTGATTATGGGTTTGGGCCGTTCCGGTGGGTTTGTACGTCGGGTGATAAAAAAGATTTGGATACGACGGATCGCATTGCGGCCGAGGTGATTAGGAGATTAATGAAAACGGCGCCGTCGGAAATTATGCCACAACTGCGCGACAATCTCATCTGGATTGAATCGGCGGACGAAAACATTCCAGTGGTCGGTTCGATGTCGCGGATTCTATACGCGGATGCAGAAGGTAGAATTGAAATTGCCAAAGCATTTAACAAAGCGATTGCAAGTGGAGAAATTTCTGCGCCGGTTGTGTTGGGTCGGGACCATCACGATGTTTCGGGCACGGATTCTCCGTACCGCGAAACGGCAAATATTTATGATGGTTCCCGTTTTACAGCAGATATGGCGATTCAGAATGTGATTGGCGATAGCTTCCGGGGAGCGACCTGGGTGAGTATTCACAACGGCGGTGGTGTCGGTTGGGGTGAAGTGATTAATGGTGGTTTTGGGATGTTGATCGACGGGAGTGCGGACGCGGAGAGGCGGCTGACTTCGATGCTACACTGGGATGTTAACAATGGAATTGCACGGCGGAGTTGGGCACGAAATAGGGAAGCGATGTTTACGGCGAAGCGGGCGATGGACATGCATCCGGAGTTGAAGATTACGTTGCCGGAGGTGGTGGATGAGGGGTTGTTTGGGGATTTGGGGATGGATTGATTTAAGCCTTATATATATGGTAAATACATACTGAGTATATATTCAAATAATGATGTCATAGCAATAAATAACTATTCACGGTAATTTTTCTGTTTGTAATTTTTAAATAAATAAAAAGCGATTAATAATGCAGACCCAAATACTACAACAGTAAACACCAGTGTTGCTATTGTTTCAAAATATGTCTTTTCAGTCTGCATTTCGTCTGGAAAATATTCAGGAAAAAGTGTTCCTAATAGAGAAAAAAAACTAATTGCAAAATGTGTTATAATTATTGGATATACATTTTTTGTTCTTAACAATATAACACCAAATAATGAACCCAAGCAAAAAGCAGCAAAAATTTGTCTAATTATTCCATCAATACTAATATAGTCCTGTCCTATATTTACTAAATGAGCAATTCCAAAAAGAAAAGCAGAGATGAGGACTCCTTTTATTATTCCATTTTTTTGACCTTCGTATGATTCTATTATTTTACTTTGAATTAATCCTCGAAAAACAACTTCCTCTAAAATGCCAACAGTGATAGATTTAATTAAAAAAAGACCTACTATTGCACTAACTAAATCTTTACTATCTATAATTTTAAGTATACTGAACCCTCCAGTAAATATAAAAAGGTAAAAAAGCAATATTAAATACAAATGAGGATCATGCATTTTTTTAAAAGACAACCCAGCCTTTGTCCATAAATTTAGTCGAATGATCTCATTTATTGCAAAAAATATAACAATAAGATTTAAAATTATTTTGTCAAGCAAATCTGCTACACTATCTGATAGGCCAATATTCTCAAATAAATAATATAGTGGTATTCTATGTAGCAAAACAATTAGCAATATTATTAAAATGCTATAACCGACTGATTTAAAAATAGAATTTTTCATTAGAGAACATGTTAAAAGAGTGGTGTGCCAAAGAATTTTGGCACACCGTATGATACTTTCCATACTACCATCCTACAGTTACAGAACAATTGCTAAAACAAACACAGCAATCATCACAAAAGCCTTATCTAGGCTAAAAGCTACGACAACAGACTATAAGGACTGTTGATTAAAACCATTTCTCTCTCTTATTTTTACTCGTACAGTATATAGAAATGTAAATCAAAATTTATTAAACTTGCTACTTTATAGGTGGCCAGAATAGCCTTGACAAGACAAACATAAACAATACTTCTCAAAAAAAAATGATGAAATTTGTAAAAAATTAACATTTCTTTACTACAAACACTTCTTACACTAAAAACCCAAACAACAACTTCGATTCATTAATCACCTGATAATCAATCTGATGATCATTCATTCGTTTGAGTAACGCTTGATAATCCGATTTCTTTTTCACTTCGATACCAACCATGGCGGGACCACTTTCACGATTGTGTTTTTTGGTATATTCAAAATGAGCGATATCATCGTTTTCGCCGAGGACATCGTTGAGGAATTCCCGGAGTGCACCGGCTCTTTGTGGAAATTTGATAATAAAATAATGTTTTAACCCTTCGTACAACATCGACCGTTCCTTGATTTCTTCGGTTCGAATGATGTCATTATTTCCACCACTAACAATGCAAACAACATTTTTACCTTTTATTTGTTCTTTATAAAAATCCAGTGCGGCAATGGTGAGCGCACCCGCTGGTTCGGCGACAATCGCTTCGTCATTATAGAGTGACAGAATGGTCGTACAAACTTTCCCTTCCGGTACCCGAATAATATCTTCGATGTATTTTTCACACAAAGCAAAGGTCTTCTCCCCCACTCTTTGTACCGCCGCTCCATCCACGAAAGGATCAATCTTTTCTAACTTAACAATCTTTCCCGCTTTCCGGGATTCGTACATCGCTGCGGCTCCCGAAGGTTCCACCCCTATGATTTTTGTCTGCGGACTCATCTGACTAAAGTAGGCACCCAGTCCCGACGCCAATCCGCCACCACCAATAGCCACAAAAAGATAATCAATCGGTACTCGCGCATCTTCCAGAATTTCCATTCCAATAGTCGCTTGTCCTTCGATCACTTTTTCATCATTAAAAGGATGGACAAAAACCCGATTTTCCTGCTCCGCAAAATTGATGGCCTCCTGATAAGAAGCATCAAACGTATCTCCTTCTAACACAATGGTTACAAAAGACTTCCCAAACGCTTTTACCTTTTTTATTTTTTGGGCCGGTGTAGTGGAAGGCATAAAAATCTGTCCTCGCACCTGCATTTTTTGACAAGCCAAAGCCACACCCTGCGCGTGATTTCCAGCACTGGCACAAACGATTCCGTTGGCCAATTCCTCGGCGGGCATACTAATCATCTTGTTATAAGCACCCCGGATTTTATAAGATCGAACGACCTGTAAATCTTCCCGTTTTAAAAATAGATTGGTATCGTATTCTTCCGACAAAGACATATTGTGTAGCAACGGCGTGTGCACCACCACGTCCTTAAGTCGTATTCTGGCTTTGAGAATATTTTCGGTCGTGATGGAAGGGAAGGGAATTTTTATGTTGTCAGGTTGGGTCATTATATTTTGTTTTTTTTGTTTAATCGTTTATAGTGTTTAATCGTTTAATCGTTTTAGCATTTGTACTGCTCAACAAATAAACGATTAAACAAATAAACGACTAAACAATCCCTAAGCATTTTCCGGACGCAAACTACGCACCGCTTTACCAGCACGCCACATCTCGGAGTCTCTAACTTCGGCTAATTCTACTTCCAGTTTCTCCCGGTAATCCGGTTGACTATTGGTATCAATAGAGCGCTGCGCTTCGTTACCAGAAGCGACTTCATCATAAAGATCTTTGAAGACCGGAGCAACGGCATCACGGAATTTATTTTTCCAATCCAACGCACCTCTTTGTGCCGTCGTCGAACAATTTGCGTACATCCAGTCCATTCCATTTTCGGCCACCAGTGGCATGAGCGACTGCGTTAATTCTTCTACCGTTTCGTTAAACGCTTCACTTGGCGAGTGGCCGCGCTTACGGAGTTCGTTGTATTGTGCTTCGAAGATTCCCTGAATAGCGCCCATTAAAGTTCCGCGTTCTCCGGTTAAATCACTGTATACTTCTTTCTTAAAATTGGTTTCAAATAAATAGCCAGAACCAATTCCGATGCCTAAAGCCACCACTCTTTCAAAAGCACGACCCGTCGCATCCTGAAAAATAGCGTAGCTGGAATTTAGGCCACGACCCGCCACAAACATGCGTCGTAAACTGGTACCAGATCCTTTGGGAGCGACGAGTATCACGTCTACATCTTTTGGAGGAATAATACCAGTTCGTTCCTTGTACGTAATCCCAAAACCGTGAGAGAAGTAAAGAGCCTTTCCTGGCGTTAAATATTTTTTCAACGTTTCCCATTGTGAAATTTGGGCAGCATCAGACAATAAATATTGAATGACCGTTCCTTTATCAGCGGCTTCTTCAATAGAGAATAAAGTCTCACCCGGAACAAATCCGTCCTTGATTGCTTTGTCATAAGATTTGGAAGGTTGACGCTGACCGACGATCACGTTAAAGCCATTGTCGCGTAAATTTAACGCTTGTCCAGGACCTTGTACCCCGTAGCCAATAATAGCGATGGTTTCGTCTTTAAGGATTTCTCTTGCTTTTTCCAGGGAGAATTCATCTCGTGTTACAACGTTTTCTTCAACGCCGCCAAAGTTCATTTTAGCCATGTTTGTTTTTTTTAAAATATTTAATTGTTGATTTGTTAATCGTTTAATCGTTGATTTGTTTAATCGTTTAATCGTTGATATCAGTTAAACAAATAAACAGTTAAACGATTAAACAGCTAAACAACCTTTATGAAGTTTCTAATGATTTTAAATATGTATTAAGCATTTCCATTTGTCGAACAATCGCGATTCTTCCCGACCGAACAAATTCGTAGATACCTATTTTTTCGAGGTCTCTTAGTAAAGCCTGTGTCTCTGATTCGTGTCCTGTTTTTTCAATGACTACAAATTCTTTTTCGACTTCCAGAATACGAGCGTTGTGCGAACGAATTAATTTTTCTAAACTATTACCGCCCGTAAAAGCAGATGTGGGTACTTTGTAAAGTGCAATTTCCTGATGCACCGTTTCATGGTCATGGTAATAGAATGCTTTTAAAATATCTACCTGCTTGTCACATTGTGCCACTACTTTTTGCACGACATCTTCGGTTACTTTTATTACTACCGTCATCCGATGAATTCCTTTGATCGAAGATTCAGAAACCGTCATGGTGATAATAGAAATATGGCGTCGGGTAAATATTCCTACCACTCTGGATAAAATTCCCGTTACATTTTCAGAGTATATCGTAATTCTTCTTCCATCTTTTAGTTGGTTAATTGTTAATTGGTTAATCGGTTATTAAGTTATGCAAAAAGTTTACTGATCCACTATCCACTATCCACTATCCACTATCCACTGATCCACCAATCAACTCAACCGAATCTCATCCACCGATGCACCACTGGCAATCATTGGAAAAACATTTTCTTCTTTTTCTACCATTACGTGCAGTAAAAAAGGACCGTCGTGTGCGAGCATTTCAGCGACGCCCGCTTTTAGGTCTTTAGGATCTGTAATTTTTCTTCCTGCGACACCAAACCCCTCCGCGATCTTTAAAAAGTCAGGATTTTGTAAAGAAACTGACGAGTACCGTTTTTCAAAAAATAGTTGTTGCCACTGTCGAACCATTCCGAGATATTCGTTATCCAACAATACGATTTTTAAACCTACATTCCATTGTGAACACATTCCCAATTCCTGAATGGTCATCTGAAATCCACCATCACCGATAAAAGCAACGACCTCTTGATCAGGTTTGGCCAGTTTGGCACCAAAGCCCGCCGGTAGACCGTACCCCATTGTTCCGGCACCACCCGAGGAAACCCACTGATTGGTATTTTTATATTCATAATAACGGGCCGCAATCATTTGGTGTTGACCTACATCAGTAGCGACAATCGCCTGACCATTGGTTTGGTCACTTACTTCTCGAACGACCTGCCCCATTTTAATTTCTCCGCTTTTGCTAGCTTTCAGGTCGTGTTTGATGACCTGCTTCTCTTCCATTTTTCGCAATTTTGCAAAATTAGCCAGCCATTTGGGATACGTTTTTTTCTCCACCAGTGGCAACAAAGATTTCAATGCCAATTTAGCATCCGACAAAACGGGAATATCTATTGGTACATTTTTATTAATTTCCGAAGGATCTATTTCAATATGAATAATCTTAGCTTGCTTGGCGTAGCGCGATAAATTTCCAGTCACTCGATCATCGAAGCGCATTCCGATGGCAATCAAAACATCACATTTATTGGTATTGATATTGGGCGCGTAATTTCCGTGCATTCCCAGCATTCCGGTAAAGAGCGGATGATCGGAAGAAATCGTAGATAATCCGTGGCAGGTGCAACCCACCGGAATTCCCGTTTTTTCAATAAACTTCTTAAATTCTTTTTGGGCACCCGCAATCTGGATTCCGTGCCCCGCCAGAATAAACGGTTTTTTCGCACTGTTGATCAACGCTGCCGCCGCTAATAAATTGACTTTTTTTGGTTTTGGAAATGGATGATAAGAACGAATGTTGGGTGATCTATGATATTCAAAATCAAGGCTGGCCAACTGCGCATCTTTCGTTATATCAATTACCACAGGACCAGGCCGTCCGGTATTCGCAATATAAAATGCTTTCGCAAAAACCTCCGGAATTTCTGCCGAATTTGTAATCTGATAATTCCATTTGGTAACAGCCGTGGTACAACTAATTACATCAATTTCTTGAAAAGCATCTTTTCCAAGCACACTACTAAATACTTGTCCGGTCACGCAAACTAGCGGCGTAGAATCCATAAAGGCATCTCCAATACCCGTAATCAGATTGGTCGCACCGGGCCCTGAGGTGGCCATACAAACACCAATGCGACGGGTGACTCGTGCATAACCCTGCGCCGCGTGAATCGCTCCCTGCTCGTGGCGGGGAAGGATGTGTCGCAACCGATCTTCGTAATGATACAAAGCATCATAAACCGGCATAATCGCACCGCCCGGATAACCAAAAATGGTGTCCACTCCTTCGGCTAGAAAACAACGTAAGACCGCTTCGGCTCCCGTGATGGTTTCTTTTTTCACTTTTTTTGGCTTGGTAGCCACTCCATTTCTCCGACTTGCTGCGCTTGGTTTTGCCATGATATTTTATTTAAATTTCTTCGTCAAAAAATAATGCGACCACTCTATGGTCGGTAAACGCCTCGAAATCTCGGCTAACATATGGATCCCTCACGCTAAAGACGTGACAGGATCTAGGATCATTTTGAAAATACGTATAAAGAACTGCACAAAGAATTTATCTTTTTTACTATTAGGAACAACGATCTAATAGATTCAGAATTATGACTAATATTTTTAATCCTCGTTCCTTAGATTGAATACCCTGGCTCTGTTTGCTTATTAATTTCCTCAATTACGTTTTAACACGATAGAAGGAAGCCAAAAGCTAATGACCAATAGCCAATAGCTCTCAAGAATACTCATCCGTCACACAACCTTCGCTCGCCGAAGAAACACAGTGTGCATATTTTTTTAAAATACCCTGCGTAGCGTTAATCGCTGCGGGTTTCCAGTTTACTTTCCTTTTAGCAATTTCTGCTTCAGAAATATTTGCATCTAATCGGTTATTGATCGCATCAATGGTAATCTCATCGCCATCTTCTAGCAAAGCAATTAAGCCACCGGCTTGTGCTTCTGGCGTAATGTGTCCCACCACGAATCCATGGGTACCTCCTGAGAAACGACCATCCGTAATCAGGGCCACACTCGTACCAAGACCAGCACCCATAATCGCCGAAGTAGGTTTTAGCATTTCGGGCATTCCGGGTCCTCCTTTGGGTCCGCAGTATCGTATAACGATAACATTACCCGGCTTTATTTCTCCAGCTGCAATCGCATTGTTAGCAGCTTCTTCTCCATTGAATACTTTTGCCGTTCCTTTAAAAATCTCTCCTTCTTTTCCCGTAATTTTTGCAACAGAACCTTCACTGGCAACATTACCATATAAAATTTGCAAGTGTCCCGTTTTTTTAACTGGATTATCAAAGTCGTGGATAACGTCCTGCCCTTCTGTTAATGGTTTTACTTCAGCCAGATTTTCCGCCACCGTTTTTCCAGTAACGGTCATACAATCTCCGTGCAGGTATCCGGCAGCCAGCAGCATTTTGGCAACGGCGGGAATTCCACCTACTCTATGCAAGTCTTCCATAACATATTTACCGCTGGGTTTTAAATCTGCCAGGAAAGGCGTTTTATCACCAATCCGCTGTATATCGTCAATTGTCAAGGAAACATTTACTGATTTTGCCATCGCAATTAAATGCAATACTGCATTCGTCGAACCGCCTAAAACGGTGATTAATGTAATTGCGTTTTCAAAAGCTTTTTTTGTTAGAATATCCCGAGGCTTAATATCATTAACCATCAAGTGTCGAATGGCTTTTCCTAATCGTTCGCATTCGGCCAGCTTATCAGGACTTGTAGCGGGATTACTGGAATTATAAGGTAGACTCATACCCATCATTTCAATGGCCGAGGCCATCGTGTTAGCCGTATACATTCCTCCGCAGGCACCTGCACCAGGGCAAGCTTTACGAACCACTGCTTTAAAATCTTCGTGGGTAATTTGTCCGGCAATCTTCTGACCGTGTGCTTCGAAAGCGGAAACAATATCCAGTTTTTTGTCATTGTGACAACCCGGCTGGATTGTTCCTCCATATACAAGAATGGATGGCCGATTTAATCTTCCCAAAGCCATCATCGCACCCGGCATATTTTTATCACAACCCACCACGGCAATAACACTGTCATACCATTGTGCCGAAACCACTGTCTCGATGGAGTCTGCAATAATGTCCCTTGAAGGAAGTGAAAAACGCATCCCCGCAGTACCCATAGAAATACCGTCACTGACACCGATGGTATGAAAAACCAGGCCGATCAAATCTTCCGTTGCACTGACACTTTTTTTAATATCCTTGGCCAGATCATTCAGGTGCATATTACAAGGGTTGCCTTCCCAGCCTGTGCTCGCAATTCCCACTTGTGCTTTTTTCAAGTCCTCTTCGTCCATACCGATCGCATGAAACATGGCCTGCGCAGCGGGGCGGGAATCATCCTGGGTAACTTCTTTGCTGAATTTATTTAACACGTTTTATTATTTTTTATTATATACAGTTTGGCAAAGATGGGGCTTGTCGCTAAAACAGTCTAATTTTTAGCTTTCTTCTTTTATTGTAAAGATCACACGATCTACAGCGTTCAAGCCAACTCCATATTTCTTAATGCATTGATTACCAGTATTTTAACCTAAATAAATCACGAATTTCAACTATCGTATAGTATACCTTCCTTATATTGTCCCAAAATTTTGAGGGCGGCGGTATGTTTCTCTAACTCTACCATAATGACGGACAAGTCATCCTGCTTTTCTAAAATAAAATCAATAAAAAAGATATAACGCCAAGCCTCACCGATCAAGGGAACAGATTGTACCTTGGTCATATTGGCCCGGTGATCTGCTAATACTTTAAGGGCTTTGTGCAAACTCCCCGCTTCGTGAGGAACTGAAAAACAGATAGAAATTTTATTAATTTCCGCAGGAACAATCACAGACGCCTCTTTGCTAATTACCAAAAACCGAGTGAAATTTTTCTTGTTGGTTTCGATCCCTTTTGCTAGTAAATCCATTTTATAACGATCCGCTGCCAGGCTGGAAGCAATGGCGCCAATACCTTTGAGCAACCCTTCCCGAATACGTTTGGCACTCAACGCGGTATCTTCCATTGAGACCAATTTGATATGCGGATATTTATTAAAAAATGGTCGACATTGTATAATTGCAATAGGATGCGAATGCACCTCTTTTAAGTCTTCAATTTTTTGACCAGGTAACGCCATCAGGTTTTGCCGAATCCGCAAAAACACTTCTCCAGTAATCTGCAAGTCCGAATTATTAAGGAGCTGATAATTATTTAATAAACTTCCAGCAATCGTATTCTCAATAGCCATCAATCCACCATCCGCGTGTGTTCCAGTTTCGACCACTTCTACCAGTTCATCAAAAGTATCTGCCGGAACCACTTCGATCACTTCTTTCGGATAATAACAACGGGTTGCAATTTCATGAAAAGCACCAGGATATCCCTGAATAGCAATACGCTTGGTTGTGTTCATTTCACTATTTTTTTAAAATATATTCTACAAATTAGTGCAAAAAAAAAGAGTCCCAAAGGGAACTCTATTTTTTTTCAATCAACAAATTATAGGTTCCAGTTACGATGGTTCGCAAATAAAAATAATAATGTTGATAAAGAAATTGTTTTTCATAACTCCAAACATAAGACTTTAAAGAGCAGAAAGCAAGCATTTTAAAATATATTATTTAAGCGCTTTAATTTTTTCAAAAAAAAAACCTGAAAAGGTATTCAAATTCACTACGATGCGTAATTTAGCGGAAAATAAATTATATGCCGTTTATATCTGAACGAGGAAAAAATGCCATTCCCTCACCCATTCGTTTTTTGACACCTTATGCCGCCGCTGCCGAAGCACGCGGTGTCAAAGTTTATTACATGAATATTGGTCAACCCGATATCAACACGCCCGTGGAGGCAATGGACCGGGTACGCAATACGGATATGAATATTCTGAAGTATACCCCGTCAGCAGGCATTGATTCCTACCGGGAAAAATTAGTAGGATATTATCGACGCTTCGAAATTGACGTGGCCAAAAAAGATATTCTGGTCACAACGGGTGCCTCCGAAGCGATCTCTCTCGTCCTTAATTCTTGCCTCGATACGGACGACGAAGTGATTGTCCCCGAACCTTTTTACGCCAACTATCTGGGATACACCCACGCTACTGGTGTTAGGATTAAACCAATTTCTACTTTTATTGAGAATGGTTTTGCCTTACCGAACATTGCAGATTTTACACCTTTAATTGGTCCAAAAACAAAAGCCATCTTTCTGTGCAATCCCAATAATCCCACTGGCGGTATTTACGGGCGCGCCGATTTGAAAGCGCTCGGTGGTCTGGTAAAAAAACACGATCTTTATTTAATTGTCGATGAGGTATATCGCGAATTTTGCTACGGTGAAGAATTTTATTCTGTTTTACGATTGGCTGGATTAGAGAAACATACGGTGGTGATTGATTCTATTTCAAAACGGTTTAGTGCCTGTGGTGCGCGAATTGGTTCTATTGTTTCGCAGAACGAGGATTTAATTAAAGCTTGTCTGACCTTTGCACAATTGCGATTGAGTGCGCCGGGTTTTGGGCAGTTGTTGGGCGAAGCAACCCTGGATTTACCACCTGTTTACTTGGAAGGAATTCGCGACGAATACGATTTACGGCGACGGACGTTAATCAATCGATTAGAAAAAATGTCCGGTGTGCTTTGTTATTTACCGAAGGGTGCTTTTTATGCTTTTGTGAGATTACCCGTTTCGGATACTGGAAAATTTTGTCAATGGATGTTAGAAAATTTTGAACATAACAATGAAACGGTAATGCTCGCTCCGGGTGCTGGATTTTATGCGACAAAAGGTCGTGGACTGGATGAGGTGCGAATTGCTTATGTTTTGAATACGGGGGATATTGAGAAAGCGATGGATTGTCTGGAAGTTGGACTTGCTCAATATAAGGAATGAGTTAATAATTGAATCCATTGACATAAAACGAAAACGAAAACGAAAACTGCCGCAGCCTAACATACTTTCATCCCTGTAGAATCACTCACGCAAACGATAAAACCATTATAAAATGGCAATTTGTTTAAAATAAAAATAATGTCTATAACCAAAACTTACCAGGCCCTTGGGCTGATGTCCGGTTCCTCTTTGGATGGCCTGGATGTAGTGCATTGTTCGATGGAAATTACGCGGGAGCCGGTGGTCGTTTCCTGGAAACTATTAGTGGGTGAGACGCTACCCTTTTCGGATTTATGGACGCGACGATTGGCGAACCTTCCTTCACAGTCCGCAATGAGTTTTGCGCAAACGAATGTTTATTTTAGTTATTATATGGCGGAGTTGGTAAAGGATTTTACCAAGCGTCATAAGATTCAACCCGATTTTATTGCGTCTCACGGTCATACGATTTTTCACTATCCAGATAAACGCTTTACGACACAAATTGGAGATGGTGGTGCCCTGGCTGCGGCGACTGGCTTTCCGGTGGTTTGTAATTTTAGAACGCAAGATATCGCGCTAAACGGAGAAGGGACACCACTCGCTCCGGCGGCCGATCGGTATTTATTTCCAGGATATGATTTTTATTTAAACCTTGGAGGCATTGCCAATATAACGGCTAATATAAATGGTAAATACATTGCCTTTGATACGGCTCCGGCTAATCAAATTTTTAATGCGCTGGCTCAATTAAGTGGCGCTGACTATGATAAAGGTGGTACACTCGCAGCTGCCGGAAGTATATTACCCAATTTGGCAGAAGCTCTTTCTGAAAATGATTATTATAAAAAACCGTATCCAAAATCACTGGATAACCAATGGATTCGACAACAGGTTTTACCGCTATATTATGAATATCCGGGCAGCATAGAAGATCGAATGTGTACAGCCATTCATCAATTAGTCGACGAAACTATTCGTGCTATCAAAACTATTTTACAAAAAGAAGCTTTTAATAAGCAAGGGTACCAAATGCTGGTGACCGGTGGTGGCGCGTTTAATCTTTTTCTGATGAAAATTTTAAAAGAAAAAGCAGCCAGGGAATTAAACATTGAGATTGTTATACCGGAGAACAAAATCATCGAATTTAAGGAAGCCATCCTGATGGTATTATTAGGAGCTTTACGATTGGAGCATTTACCTAACTGTTTTGCGTCGGTGACAGGAGCGAAGCGAGATACGGTTGGTGGAGGAGTATTTTTGTAGGATGTTTAATCGTTTAGGTTGTGCTAACGTGTTTGTTTTGTTTAATCGTTTAGTACTATAATGAATAAACGATTAAACGATTAAACAAATAAACACCTCAACACCTCAACAAGCGCAGCGACTCAACAATTAAACACCTCAACATTTCAACAAAAAACATGACAAATTCAAATAACCTTATTTTCATCACCGGAGCAACCGGTTTAGTAGGCTCTTATCTGGCGCGGCTCTTGTTGAAAAAAGGGTATCGGGTACGGGCATTGAAGCGGGCGACGAGTAAGCTGGATTTATTGGGGGCGGACGCGGAACGGATCGAATGGGTAACGGGAGATGTGCTGGATATTCCGGCTTTGGAAGATGCGATGGAAGGAGTGGATCAGGTGTTTCACTGCGCCGCGATGGTGTCTTACGATCCCAAATTTCTAAAAGAAATGATGGCGATCAACGTCGATGGAACGGCCAATGTGGTTAACGTAGCCCTTTTTCGGGAAGTAAAAAAGCTGGTGCATATCAGCTCGATTGCGGCACTGGGAAAATCAAAGCACGGCGAACCTGTTTCTGAACAAACTAAATGGGAAAGAGATAAACGAAATACTAATTATAGTACAAGTAAGTACCAGTCCGAACAAGAAGTCTGGCGGGGATACGCGGAGGGATTGCCGGTAGCTATTGTGAATCCGTCGGTGGTCTTGGGGGCAGGACGTTGGCGGCAGTCGAGTACGGCGTTGTTTAAGCAGGTCTATGATGGCTTGAAATTTTATCCGCCGGGCGGCAATGGTTTTGTGGATGTGCGAGACGTAGCACAAATGGCTTTACAACTAATGGAAAGTGATATCGAGGGAGAAAGGTTTATTGCGAACGGAGCGAATTTAAAATTTCGGGATTTGTTTAACAGGATGGCGGAGGGACTGGACAAACATGTGCCGACGATAAAAGTAACCCCATTGTTAGGAGGATTGGCGTGGCGAGCGATGTGGTTGAAATCCAAACTGACGGGGAAGTCTCCGTTGATTACCCGCGAGACGGTACGTTCGGCGACGGGCATGGTGGTGTATGATGCGTCGAAATCGGAGAAAATCCTAAACTTTGAGTATCGGCCGATTGTGGAAACGATACGGGAGACGACGGCGGTACTGCGGGAGACAGGAGTTGAGGATACGGGTTTATTAGAAGTATAGCACTATTTTAGTCAGCATCCGACTATTAACATTATCAAAACAAATACATACAAAATTATAGTTTATTTTTATATCTTTTTTATATATGGCAAGTTTATTGTTTTTAGTATTTTGTACTATTTACATTAAACTAAAAAAATATAAAAATGAGATTACTTTTACTTTTTTTAAGCAGTATGCTTTTATTTTCATCAACTGGCTTCTCTCAAACTGAGTTAGAAAATGAGTTATTATTAAATCATGACTTACTTTTAAATTATGAATTTGCAAATAAGCCTCTGAATAATTTGGTAGAAAGAGCCAGTTTATCAGAAGAAACTGAATTACTCCGTGGTACAAGAAAAGATAATGCAGATTTGTCTATATGGAATCACACAGATTCTGTCCAATACACTTATGATAGACAAAATATAATTGAGGAAGCTACACTTGTTTACAAAGATGGCGAATGGAGTATAGACAGAACAGTTATCAAGGAATACGATTCTGAAGATAAATTATTAGTGCTAATAGAACAAAAAAAGGAGGCAGATGTCTTGATAAACACTGTAAAAATTAATTATGAATACAATTCTGATAACAGCATATTAAACTTCCATAGACAATCATGGGATGTGGATATTGAAGACTGGGTAAATTCCATCCAACTGAACTTTGAATATAATATTGATGGCTTACGTACTAGTCAAACTGCTCAGAGATGGACAGATGGTCAATGGGTTAATTCTAGTCAATTTTCATATGAATATCCCGCAGATGATGTAATAATCACTGTTTTCCAGAGCTGGAATAGCACCAATATGGCATGGCAAGAAATTCGCAGAAGTAAAAACACCACAACTTATGACAATAATGATAATATCATTGGAATACTGACAGAAAAATGGATCAATGAAATGTGGCAAAATGATTATGAAAAGACTTTTGAGTTTAATACAGATAACCAGCTTACGTTACGTTTTGAACAAGAATGGGATTCACAAGAAAACGAATGGAGAAATTACTTAAGAGAAATAACAACCTTTAATAGTAGTGCTACTTTCACTCAAAAAACTTCCATCATAGAATTTTGGGTGGAAACAGGTTGGAGGAAATATAGAAAAACAACTTCCGATCTTACCGAAGAAGGAAGTATATCTTTCACCCTAAGAGAATCATGGGATGAAGTATGGACTCCCTTCGATCGTACTTTTTACTACTACGATCTCTTTACGGATGTTACCGAACTAGAAGTTAATCCATTTAACTTATCTATTTCGCCAAATCCTGGAAATGGACTGGTTAATATTAACTTTACAGAATTAAATACAGAATCAGCAATTAAATTGTTTAATACACAAGGACAATTAATTTATAGTAAAGTGATTAACAACTCTTCCAATAATCTAAAGCTGGACTTATCTCACTTACCAAGAGGATCTTATATTTTACAATTGAATACAGATCGTCAAGCTAGCACTCAAAAAATGCTGATTTTATAATAAACTGAACATTGTTTTCAACGATAGATAAAATTAAATCAAGAAAAGGGAGGTCGATATTTCGATCTCCCTTTTTTATTGTGCACGATCAACCATCTCAATTAGCTACACATTTCCATTCAACATTTTACATCTTTACACTCCCAAAAAAAACTGGTCCGTTTCTTGCAAAACTAAAAGTACTGGAATGATACACACAAAATTCTACTTATAACGATCCCCTTGTTATAATCTGTTGTTGAAGCTATTCAACGACGTTACAGAACCAACCTAACCTTTCCCCCCGTCTACTACAACCATTTTTAATTTCTTAAAAAATTTTAGTCATGAAACACTCTTTCATCTGGCTCATCCTATGCATCATAGGTAGCCCATGTGTTTCCCCCACCCTAGGTCAGGATTGTCAACCCATAACTGGAACGTCTAATCTCGCTCGTACTTCCAATACAATCAATCAAACCATCGGTATTAATGCCGGTTTTGATATTGAACGCTTTTTTGGAAGCATCCCCAATTATTCTTATAATCAGGATTCCATTTTACTAAGTGATGTGATGGAAACCAGTCCGATTATTCGCTTTTTTTACAGTCAGAATAAAGACTACGACGATCGTAGCACGCCGTTGCATTCCGAAAATCTCGGTCCACTTGGTTTTGACGAATTGATTAATGTAAATGATCGTTCTACTCACCTTACGGAAAATTACGTTAGAATTTTACCCTTATTTGAAGCCGGATTTGAGATACAAGTCGCCATAGAAATATCGCACGGTAAAGTATTTCCTGACAAGTGGTGGACGGTAGAAGAACTTTCAGAGGAAGCGCACAACAATTCATCTCCAAACATGAGTCGTGTGGTCGATGAGATCGCCGCCGAAGGAAAAGACTGGGCCACCGCCTTCTTAAAAGTCTATGATCCTAAAAATACAAACGGAGATTTTGCACCCAAACCAATCGTAACCGTTCTCGAACTAGGCAATGAACCCTGGGGTTCTGACCTGGGCGTAGAAGGCTTTCGGGCTTATATCAAAGGAATGTACGATGCCTTTGTAGA